>Ga0265595_1001298_pt1 | contig 19549 bp, 14 predicted proteins | sample saktaG_15_FD_190148 | JGI IMG/M metagenome (GOLD analysis project Ga0265595, IMG submission 190148) | Saline water microbial communities from Sakinaw Lake, British Columbia, Canada - sak_2013_06_06_50m | ecosystem: Environmental > Aquatic > Non-marine Saline and Alkaline > Saline ... | reverse complement strand
TAGTAAAATTTATAGATTTAATAATAATAATAATAATAATAATTTCATTGGATTGTTAAAATTCGAGTATTTCGAGATATTTATTTGTTTTTATCATTGTTATTATGATTTTTTAGATTTAGTTGTATTTTTAATATAATCTACAATAATATAGATTTTTACCAGCCCCTATTGTTTCCTATGGAAACATTTATAAATCAAGATGGAGATTTTCTTTTTTCTTTTTTCTTTTTATTTATAAGTTTTATTATATTATATTATATATATTCTATATATTATATTATATTATATATAATATAAACTAGATATTTATTAATTATGGCTTTAAAAGATTATATTCTTTGTTATATATTCTCTATCCTCGATTATTTATTATATATATTTAATTATTATATTCATTAGAGAGTTATAACTGAATAAATAATATTCATTAGAGAGTTATAACTGAATAAATAATATTGTTTTTATTTTCTTTTTCATTATGTATCCTACTTAAATATTTTTTTCCAATGGAAAGAAGGGTGTGTGTATTTTTCCTTATTTTTCCTTATTTTTCCTTATTTTTTTGGATTATCGAAGATTAAATTAAATCCAATGTCATTCTTTAATGGAAATAAAGGTGTGATGTTTTTGGATTATAATCATATTTATAAACTATGATTATTTTCTAGGATTTATATTTAAATTAAAAATTATGATCAAAAAAATTGAGGATGGCAGATTTAGATAAAATATTTGATTCAGTTGGTAGCCGGAGTTTGTTTAAAAATAAACAAATTCTTCAGTCAAATTATAATCCAAAAACTATTCCCCATAGAGATAAACAAATTGAACAAATTGCAGGTATTTTAGCTCCAAGTTTGTTAGGGGAAAAAACAAGTAACTTGTTTATTTATGGTAAAACTGGAACTGGGAAAACACTCTCTATTCAACATGTTACAGAAGAACTTTCAAGAAGAGCTAAAGATAATCAAATTTTAAGAGTAGAATATTTAAATTGTAAATTAAAAAAAGTTGCAGATACTGAATATCGGATTTTGGCAGAATTAATTAAAAAATTAGGTGGAAGTGTCCCTGCAACAGGTTTACCAACAGACCAAGTTTATCTTAAGTTTTTAGAAATTCTTGAGAATGGTAAAGAAAAATTATTAATTCTAATTTTAGATGAAATTGACCAAGCAATTAAAAAAATAAGTGATGAATTTTTGTATAATCTAACAAGATTAAATTCTGAATTAGATAATTTTCAGATTATTGTTGTGGGTATTAGTAATGACCTTCGTTTTTTAGATATGATTGATCAAAGAGTCAGAAGTAGTTTATCAGAAGAAGAAATTGTTTTTCCACCCTATAATGCTATTCAATTGCAAGATATTTTAAGGAAAAGAAGTGAAGAAGCTTTTAAACCTAAGGTTGTTTCAGAAGGGGTTATTGCTAAATGTGCTGCTTTTGCAGCCCGTGAACATGGGGATGCTCGTCGCGCTTTAGATTTATTAAGGGTTGCTGGAGAAATTGCAGAAAGAGAATCAAGCCCTAAAATTGATATGAAACACATTGATAAAGCCAATGATAAAATTGAAAGAGATAAAATTCTGGATATTATTGAAACAGAACCAAAACAATTCCAACTTGTTTTGTTTTCCATTTTTGAATTAGCTAAAAAATCAACTAAAGGTATTTTTACAGGGGATATTTATACTTATTACCAAGATTTATGTAATAAAATTAATATAGAAACTTTAACTCAAAGAAGAATTAGTGATATTATTGCAGAATTTGATATGTTAGGTATTATTAATGCCCGGGTTATAAGTAAGGGAAGGCAAGGAAGAACAAGAGAAATTAAATTAGCAATACCAGAAAATCTTTTAAACAGATGTCAACAAATTTTGATTGATGCAATAGGTTTGTGATTATTTAAACTATTTATATGTTTAAAATTGATAACTCTAAATATTTTAGTTTGTAATGAAGCATTGTTTTTTGATTTAAAAGAGGATATAAAAACACAATAAAATATAAATAAAAAGATAGATTTTAAAGTAATTGATTTAAATTTAAATTAATTTTAGGAAATTTCATATGGGTCAAAAAATATTAAAATTATTTATAGAACGAGGATTTCTTTTAGATAAAGAAATGCTTGATTTTCTTAGTGAATTAAGGGATGAAGATGTTGCTAAGGAGATTATAAATAAGATTGCAGTGGTTTCACAAAAAAAAGTTATTACTAAAAATCTGATTAATGAAAATATTGAAAAGATTAAACCTGTTTTTTATGAGCTGGATTCTGAGAGAAAAAAACTTGTTGAAAGATTTTTTGTTAATGTTTCTATTTCTGTTGAAGTTAAAAAAGAAGTTAAAGTTGAGAATGATGATTTGGGTAATGAAAAGAATTTAGAAGGTTTTGTTAAAATCATTTCTTCACCAGTTTTAGCATCTCAAAAATTAGAGGTTAGAGATTTTGTTAGACATTTTAGAAATAGGTATGTTTTTCTAAAAAAAATTTTACAACAAAGACCAGAATTAGAAGGATTAACTTCAATTGATAAAATCAGTGGCAATAGGGGGTTTTCAATTATTGGGATTGTAACTACAAAATCTATCACAAAAAATAAAAATATTATTTTAGAAGTTGAAGACTTAACTGGAAAAGTTAAGGTTTTGATTAATCAAAATAAAGAAGATGTTTTTGAAAAAGCTAAGGAGATTTTATTAGATGATGTGGTTGGATTTAAGTGTTCGGGAAGCAGAGATTTTTTATTTGTAAATGATTTGTTTTATCCAGATTGTTTTTTAGACAAAAAACATATGTCTGATAAAGAAACATATGCCTTGTTTATTTCTGATATTCATGTGGGGAGTTATAATTTTTTAGAAGAGAATTTTAACAGATTTATTGATTGGTTGGGTGGGAAAAATAGCAATGAACAACAAAAAGAGATTTTAAGCAAAATTAAATATTTGTTTGTTGTTGGAGACTCTATTGATGGAGTTGGTGCTTATCCTGGTCAGGAAAAAGGTTTAAAAATTAAAGATATTATAGAACAATATAAAAAATTAGCAGGGTTTTATAAAAAAATTCCTAAATCTATTAGTATAATCCAATGTGCAGGACAACATGATGCTGTTAGGGTTGCAGAACCTCAACCTCCGATTGGAGAAGATTTTGCTCAACCATTACATGAAATAAAAAATTTATATTTAGTGAGTAATCCTAGTTTAGTTGAGATTGATTCAAACAATTCTAAATTTGATAAGGGCATTAGGGTTTTGATGTATCATGGAGCAAGTATGCATTCTGTTATTAATGAGATTGAAGATTTAAGATTAAATAATGCTCATAGTACTCCTGCAAGAGTTGTCAAACATCTTTTATTAAGAAGGCATTTGGCTCCAAGCCATGGTAATGTGGTTTATATTCCTGATGCAAGGGAAGATTCTATGTTAATAAGAGAAGTTCCAGATGTTGTTACTACTGGAGATTTACATAAAGTGGATATTGATAAATATAATGGTGTTTTAATAATTTCTAATTCTTGTTGGCAGTCTATTACTGCCTATGAAGAAAAATTAGGAAATAAACCAGATTATTGTAAAGTTCCAATGTTAAATTTAAAAACAGGAGAAATAAAAATATTAGATTTTTTTGATGAAGATGATTCTGAAATTAAAAAAGAGACTTGTAGGGAGATTAAAAATGTTAAAGAAGGTGATAAAACAAAAAAAGAAATTATTTGTGAGGTAAGGGAGAAAAAATGAAAATTGCAATTGATATTGATGAAGTGATTTTAGAGTTTTTAGAAAGTTTTTTAGAGTTTTATAATTCTAAATATGGGAAGAATTTTAAAAAAGAGGATTTTAAAAGTTATGTTTTTGAAGAAACTCTTGGAGGGAGTCATGAAGAAATAGTTGAATTGATTAAAGAATTTGGATATAATAATAAGATAAATTTTGTAGAAGATGCTCTTGAATCTATTAAAGCAATTTCAGAGAATCATGAGGTTTTTATTATTACTGCAAGACACCCCATGTTTAAACAAAAAACAAATGATTTTTTTAAAAAACATTTTGGAGATATTTTTAATGAGATTTTGTATACTGGAGAGGCATTTGAAAAACAAGGAATAACAAAAGCAGACTTATGTAAAAGTTTAAATATTGATTTTATAATTGAAGATAATTATATTTTTTCTTCTGAATACGCTAAAAAAGGGATTAAGGTTTTGTTATTAAACAAACCTTGGAATAAGGATTCTAAAGTTTTTGATAATATTTTTAGAGTAGATAGTTGGAAGGAGATTTTAGAAAAAATAAATTCTGAAAAACAGAAAGAAAAAATACAAAAAAAAGCAGGAGAGCAAGAAAAAAGTGAATTGAGTGAAGAATCTGAAAAATATTTTGAAATATTGGGTAAAGATATTGAAAAAAATTATGAGGTTGCTAAAAAAGCGAGAGCAAAAGGTTATGATCCTGCAGATAATGTTGAGTCTCCTCTTGCATTAACTATGGCTGCAAAAGTTATAAAGTTAATTGCAACCAAATACCCCCAGTTAGACAGAGAGGATATTATTAACAGAGTTTTAGAATTAGAAAAACAATACGGGAGCTTAGATAATTCTGTTAGTTTTAAAATTGCTGAAGAAATTGCCCAAGAAAAATATTGTAAATTTGAAAATCAATTAGAAGCAATTGATGCTGGAATAAGGGTTGGTTTTGCGTATACTACTTTAGGGGTTGTTAGTTCTCCTATTGAGGGTTACACAGGATTAAAAACTGGAAAAACATTAAGTGGGGAAACTTATTTAAAAGCATTTTTTTCAGGACCAATTAGGAGTGCTGGAACAACTGCTGGTTGTGTTGTTATCATGCTTATCGATTATTTGAGACAATTATTTAAATATGCAAGATATGACCCAACAGAAGAAGAATGTAAAAGGGTTGTTACAGAGTTATATGATTATCATGAGAGGGTTACTAATTTACAATATCTTCCAACAGAAGAAGAAGCTTATTTTATTGCTAAGAATTGTGGAATTCAAATTTCTGGAGAACCTACTGAAAAAAGAGAAGTTTTAAATTATAAAGATTTGGGAAGAGTAGAAACTAATTTTATCAGGGGAGGATTTTGTTTAATTATGGGGGAAGGGCTTGCTCAAAAAGCTGCAAAAGGATTAAGGATTTTAAAAAGTCTGCAAAAAAATGGTTTTGATATTAAAGAATGGGAATGGTTAGAAAAATATGTCGAATTGCATGAAAAAAGGGAAAAAGGGAAAACAGATGAAAGTCCAACTTATATTAAAGATTTAGTTGCTGGGAGGCCGGTTTTTGGTCATCCTGGAAAGGGATTTAGATTTAGATATGGGAGAAGCAGGGTTGCAGGATTTAGTGCAGTTAGTGTTCATCCAGCTACTATGGCTGTTACTAATGATTTTATTGCGACAGGAACTCAGTTAAAAATTGAAAAGCCTACAAAAGGTTGTGTAACTACTCCTTGTGATGAGATTGATGGCCCTATTGTCAAATTTCAAAATGGGAGTGTAAAAAAATTATCAGATTATGAAGAAACTAAAATGCTTTATAAAGAAATTGAAGAAATAATTTATATTGGAGATATTTTATTTCCATTAGGAGATGTTATTAATAGGAATGCTATGTTGATTAAGCCAGGTTATGTGGAGGAGTGGTGGGGTTTGGAATTTGAGAAAGTTGTTGGAAAACAAAATGCAAGAGAGCAAATTAAAAATTATTTCAAGGTTAGTTTGTCTGAAGCTATTAAGTTAAGTTTAGATTATAAAATTCCACTTTATCCAGCTTATATTTATTATTGGAATCAAATTGATTATAATCAATTTTTAGGTTTTATTGATTGGTTTCAGAATTCTCGTATTAATGATAAAAGATTATTGTTTCCTTATAATACTAGTGAAAAAGAAAGATTTAAAGTTGGTAAGAGGGCATTAGAATTATTGGGAATTCCTCATTCTGTAGCTACTGAAAATGTTGTTTTAGAATCTATGGAAACTCAAGCTTTGCTTGTAAATTTAGGGTTTGACAAAGATTATGAAGGGGAATTTAATATTCCTTATGATTTTAAAAAAAGCGAAAAAATAGTTCATAACCTCAGAGAAGAGTTTGAGGGAGATGAACTAATAAAAAAACAAGGAAATGTTGTTTTAGATATTATTAATGAATTGAGTAAATTTAAAATTAAAGATAAGGCTGGAAGTTTTATTGGAAGTAGAATGGGCAGACCTGAAAAAGCAAAACTTCGTAAGTTAATTGGTAGCCCTAGTGTTTTATTTCCTGTTGGAAAAGAAGGTGGAAGATTAAGAAGTGTAAATGAGGCTGTAGAAGTTGGGAGTGTTAGAGGGGATTTTCCATTTAATTATTGTAATAAATGTAATAGGGAAACAATATATCGGGTTTGTGAATGTTGTGATGAAAGAACAGAACAAAAATATTTTTGTAGATTTTGTAAGGAAGAGATTAAGGATAAGATATGCAAAATTCATGAAAAAGGAGATAATTTTAAGAATAGCAGGATTGATATAAAACATTATTATGATAAAGCTAGGGAAAAATTAGGATATTTAAAAACAGATGTTCCAGAATTAATTAAGGGGGTTAGGGGAACTAGTTCTGAGAATCATAATATGGAGAATTTAATTAAAGGTTTTTTAAGAGCTAAATACAATCTTTGTGTTAATAAAGACGGAACAATAAGATATGATATGACTGAATTGCCAATTAGTCATTTTAAATCTAAGGAGATTGAAGTAAGTGTTGTTAAATTGAGAGAATTAGGGTATGTTAAAGATTATCTTGGAAATGAACTTATTGATGAAAATCAAATTTTAGAATTAAAACCTCATGATATTATTCTTCCATGTAATACTAAATGTGGAGATGATAAAGCAGATGATGTTTTTGTTAATGTAACTAGATTTATAGATGAACTTTTAGAAAAATTATACACCCTTCCTGCTTTTTATAATGTTAAGACTAAAAATGATTTAATTGGGAAATTAGGGGTTTGCATGTCTCCCCATAATTGTGCAGGAGTTGTCTGCCGTATTATTGGTTTTTCTAAAGTTCAGGGATTGTTGGCAAGCCCATATTTACATGCTGCTATGCGTAGAGATTGCTTAGGACATGATAATTATGTTTCTGTTGAAAAAAATGGAAATTGGAAGATTGAGAAAATTGGAAATTTTATTGAAGGGCTAAAACCAGAAGAATCAGCAGATAATTATGGAACTTTGAAAAGAGGTTTGAAGAATGTTTCAACATGGAGTAATCTAGGGAAAAAAGAGATAAGAGAAATCACGAAACATACACCTACAAATATGTTAAAAATAATTTTAGAAGATGGAAGAAACATAGAAGTAACAGAGAATCATAAAATATATGTTAAAGGAAAAAAAGAAAAAAGGGCGAGAGATTTAAAAGAAGGAGATAAATTGATGATTAGTTATAAAAGAGATATTGAAGAAAAAGATATAAAAGAGTTTTTTTTACCTGAAATTTTTAAAGAGGGGGAAGATGTTATGATTAGAAATGTCTATGATTTTTTGTGTAGATTTGAAAAATTAAGTAAAAATAATAATTTTTCATTTAGAGATAGTTATCCGATTAAATTTGTTGAAAATTTTTTAGAGAAACATGGAAGGACTCTTGAAGATTTGCCTAATGAAGCGAAGATTGCGATAAAAAGAGATAATGTTTATCTTCCTATTAGAATTGATTTAACTGAGGAGTTGTTAGAGGTTATTGGTTTGTTTATAGCAGAAGGTCATTTGAGAGGTAAAAGTTCAGAGGGAGGAAAGAAGGGTTTTTACCAGCTTTCTATAGCCTCTTCTGATTTTAAATTAAGAAGACTTGTCAAGGAAGTTTTTTATAAATCTTTTGGATTAAAACCTAGTGAAGACCAGAAGGATCATGTAACCTTTTCTTCAAAAATTTTATATAAATTTTTTAAGGATTATTTGGGTGCAGGTCATAATGCTAAAACTAAGAGAATTCCTGGAATTTTTCTTAATTTGAAACAGGAAAAAATTGTTGCTTTGTTAAGAGGTTATTATGAAGGAGATGGAAGTGTTAGTTTATCAGATATTGGGGTAGCTTGTGATACTGTTAGTGAAGGTTTAAAACATGATTTAAGTTTTGTTTTATCAAGATTTGGAATCTTTACTAAATTTTATGATTATGAAAAAGAACCAGGTCAGAAAGTGAGAGAATTTTATATTCGAAAAAAAAGAAAAATCCCCACATTTAAAATAACAAAAATAACAATCCCTTCGAATTTTGTTAAGAATTTTAAGAAGATTGGTTTTTTATCAGATAGAAAAAATAGAATTTTAAATGAGATTTGTAAGAGAAATCCTTATGGGATGAAAATTGATTTTGATGAGAATTATGTTTATTCTAAAGTTAAAAGAATTGAGAATGTTGGAGAGAAACAAAGTTATTGTTTTAATGTAATAAAAGAACATAATTTTTTTAGTAATGATATTCTTGTTCATAATTGTGATGGTGATGAAGCTTGTATGATGTTATTGTTAGATGTTTTAGTAAATTTTTCAAGAAGTTTTTTACCTTCTCATAGGGGTGGAACACAGGATGCTCCATTAGTTTTAAATGGAAAAATTTTTGCAAGAGAGGTTGATGATCAAATTTTAGATTTTGAGTTAGTTAATAATTATCCTTTGGAGCTTTATGAAAAAGCAGAACAAAAATTACATTCTAGTCAAATTGAGATAGAAATGGTTAAGCAAAGGATTGGAAGAAGAGAAGACCCCTATATTAATACTGGTTTTACTCATGGGAGTGATAATTTTAATGCAGGAGCAACCTGTAGTTCTTATAAAACTCTTCCAACAATGAAGGATAAGGTTGCAAATCAAATGGAACTTTGTGTTAAATTAAGAAGTGTTGAACAAGGAGATGTTGCAAGATTAATAATTGATAGACATTTTATGAGAGATTTAAAAGGTAATTTGAGAAAGTTTTCACAACAAAGTTTTAGATGTAGTAAGTGTAATGAGATTTATAGGCGACCTCCATTAAATAATAAGTGTGAAAAATGCAATGGGAGAATAATTTTTACAATTTCCTATGGAAGTATTGTTAAATATTTAGAACCTGCTTTAGATTTAATAAGAAATTTCGATGTTCCACCATATATTCAACAAGATTTAGAACTTGTTAAAAGATATATTGAAAGTATTTTTGGAAAAGATAATGAGAAGCAGGAAAGTATTGAAAGATGGTTTTGAACATCTTTCAAAAGTTCGCTTTAAGAGGTAAAGCTTCACATATTGAAAGATGGTTTTGAACATCTTTCAGGAGAATTATTGATAATCTATAATTCTTAGAGCTATTTTATGGTTAATATTTTTATAATTATGTGGATGAATAGTTAATTTTTTAGATGATAAAAACACGAAATGTTTTTAGATAGTAAAAATTTATTGAAATATGGAAATATTTCTAAGAAACATTTATAAAGATATTTCTTTTAATAATTTTATGAAAAGAGGATTAGGGGTTATAAGTTTTTTAATAATTATTTTGATAGTTATTGCTTTGTTATTCATTGGGTATTTTTTTATTTTTAAAGGTGAAAAAATTGATTCTGAATCAGGATTAGGAGGAGAATTACCTAGTTTAGGGATTTTTTCAGAAGAAGATGTTGCTTCTTGTGTTTCTAATCATTTAATTATTAATGATGGGCAGACTATTAATAATGGGGAGCATGTTGTTTCTGTTGATGTAGAAGATACAAATAGTGCAACAATAACTATTGATGATGTTTCTGAGAGTAAGGATGAGGGTTGGTCTGGAAAAATTGCAGGTGTGGAGGTTTATGTTAAAGAAATCTTTGGACCTAATACTGCCGAGTCTCAAAGATATGTTGAATTATACTTAAATTCAAAAAAATTAATTTTAGAAGATAATGAGGAGGTAATGCTTGGTTCTGAATCTGTAGATGGATGTGTTGTTCAATTTACAAATACAAATGGAAAAGTAAGTAAAATAGATATAGATATTTCCCCTTATAGTTTTGATGATTCTGTAAAATATCTTAAAATGGGAGATTCTATTAATGTTCCTATTTTTGACACCCTTAATTTTAGTTTAGAGTCTATTAATCCCAGCCTTACTTCTGAAGATAGAGATTATATTTTGATTGAACCTAGTGCAGAAAAAAGTGCAAGACTTAAATTTATAAATAGGGCTGGAAAAGAGTATGATATAGATATTTTAAGGCCTTCTCCAGTAATGATTGATGCAACTCTTAATGCGACAGAATTAGGAGTTGGTGAAAATTCTAATTTAGTTTCTGTTGCAGGATTAGGAGATTCTTCAAGCAATAATGCAAATATTTCTATAAATGATTATTTTATTACTTGTAATAATGATTATACTCAAATCTGGCAATTAGAAAAAATTGAGGTTAGTGGAGGAGACCAGTATGTTAAGGTAAGAGACCAAGGTTCTGGAACAACAGGAGATATTCAAATTCCTTTGGGCGGAATTATCAGTGGTTCTACAGGAACATTGACACTAGGAGATGGAAGTTCGACGACTATAACTTATCTTGGGGGGACAGATAGGATTCAGGTAAGTAAGGCTTGTAATTATTTATATACTGAAAAAGGAGCTATGATTTCTCTAGATAATGCAGATAATCCTTTTTTGAAATTAGATGAAATAAGAATTTTTGAAGAAACAGAATATAATGGCGGAAGATTTTTTGATAATCAGGGAGATGTTTTAGGAAAGAGCATTAATATAAGATTTGCTTATGATTCTTCTGGAAGAAATGGTTATGATTTATTTGTTAGAGATATTATGTCTGGAAGTAATAGTGGGCTTGAAAACAAAGATTATTGGAGAGATTCTGTAGGAGATTATAATTGGTATTATTTGACAAAGTATGGTAGTTTTATAAAACAAATAGGAGAGAATGACAAAAAAATTGAAGTTTGGTATCCTGAAAGTGCTGCAAATATAAATTTTGATTTTTATCATAATTGCCAGGATTCTGCTTGTGAATCTGCTCCTATTCAAACTTCAAGTCAGCCATTGTATCTTGGAGATTTAATAAACACTACTAAAGAAACACTTTTTAAATCTGATTTGCAGATTGTTTTAGCAGATAATACTCTTGTGGATGATGATGGAGAAGAAAGAGAAGTTCAATTAAGAATTGCAACCCCTAATACAAGTATTATTTATGGGGATACTCCTGATAACTTGGACAGTCCTGTAATCTATACTGATTTTAATGACCCTGATTTTAAATTTAGTCTTAGAATAATTTTTCCAACTGCAGTTGATATTTCAAAATTAACTAATGAACAGATTACATTATTTGGCAAAGAGTATATTTTTAGTGGAAATACAGAGAGTTTGACAGAAAACAAGATTGTTTTGTTTGAGTTTCCAGGAGAAGCTTGTAGTGTTAATTGCGTAGATGAAGATGAAGATGGTTATGGCGTCTGCCCTGATTGTGATATTGTTGCAGGTTGTGATAATGAGGGTCATGATTGTGATGATAATAATTCTGCTATAAATCTCGGAGTTAGTGAAATTTGTGATGATAATATTGATAATAATTGTGATAGTAATATTGATGAAGATTGTGATGATGATGGAAATGATGACGAGGGCGATGATGGAAATGATGATGAGGGTGATGATGGGAGTGGAGGAGGTAACACTATTAATACCTATACTTTAAATGCAAATCAATTTGAAAAAGGATATGTAAATCAATTGGCTTTATCAGAGAGATTTAAATTTAGCTTTTCTAATGAATATCATTATGCTACTGTAACTAAAATAGAAAGTTCTAAAATAACACTTCAGGTTCTTTCTAAGGTTCAGGAAGCTGTTTTAAGAATTGGAGATACAAACCAATTTGATTTAAATGAAGATGATTATGCAGATGTTAGTATAAGATTAAATGCTATTGAAGCAGGAAAAGCTAATTTAACTATAAATTCTATTCATGAGTTTATAGGTCCAGAGGAACAGGGAAATATTACTATAATTGAAGAAGAGGGTGGAAATATGACTAGTGAAGAGAGTTATGGAAAAGAAGACAATTTTTTTAAAGATAATTTATATATTTTTATTATTGTTTTAGTTATCTTAGTTATATTGGCTGTTGTTGCAGTAATATTTATTCTTAAGAATAAAAAACAAGATTTTAAAAAAAGAAAAAAGAAAAGTAAATAAATATCTTTGATAATGTATTTTTTAGTATAGGATTGTTTAAAAAGGATTTTTTGTTTTTAGAATCTAAAAGGAATTAAAAAATGAGTGGAATTTTTGGAGTTTATTCTAATAGTAATGGAGAAGTTTCAGAAGAGCTTTTAATGGGCACTGTTGCATTGCAACATAGGGGTGAAGAAGGATGTGGAATAAGTATTCCTAAAAAAGATGGATTTTATAGCCCTAAGGATAGACAACTTGCTTATTATTTTTTTAGAGATAGAACTAAGGGGTTAGAAGGGTTAAGATTAAGAGAGCCTCTAGCAGCAATTGGACATACATTATATGAAGATACAGGGGGATTGCAACCTGTTGAGACTTGGGGAGAAAATCATTTATTATCTTTGGCAATGGATGGTATTTTATTAGGTGAAGGTGGAAAAAATGATTCTGTTATGAGAACTTTATTTTCTAGAGCATTAGATAAACAAGAAATGTTGGATATAGGGAGAATTTATTCTGCTGTTGAAGATGTGATGACAAGATTAGATGGAAGAGGTTCTTATTGTGTGGCTTCTCTTGTTCTAAATAAACTAAATAAGGAAGTTAGTTTAGTTGCTTTTAGAGATCCTAGGGGGATTAAACCTTATTGTTTAGGAAAGAAAAATAAAAAATATATTGTTGCATCAGAAAGTAAGGCACTTGATGCTGTTGAATCAGATTTGATAAGAGATATTGCACCAGGAGAAGCAGTTATACTTTCTAGACAAGGGATTAATTCAAAAAGATTAAAACAAGAACAATCTGCTCATTGTTTTTTTGAGTGGGTTTATTTTGCAGACCCTACTTCTGTCATTGAGGGGAAGAATGTTTATGAAGTTAGAAAAGAACTTGGAAGAATTCTTGCTAGGAGGTATATAGAAAGGGTTAAAGATTTGGATTTTGTAATGGCTTCTCCAGATTCTGGAAGAGGGGTTGCTATTGGTTTTCAACAAGAATTAAGCAAGTTAACTAATAGGTTTATTCCTTATGAAGAAGGTTTTGTAAAAAATTCTGGAGCAAAAAGAACTTTTCAGGTTGAAAATCCTGATGAAAGAAAATTAGCAGCAAGAGTTAAGTTTTTTATTAATAAACAATTAGTTCATGGTAAAAAGATTGCTGTTGGAGATGATAGTATTGTTAGGGGGACTGTTTTTAAAGATGGTATGATTTATAAATTAAGGAAAGCAGGAGCATTAGAGATTATACCGGTTATTTCTTGTCCCGCCTTACTTCATGCATGTATAAAAGATCCGAGGGGTAAGGAGTTTGTAGCTTATGGCTTGGATGGAAATCTTGAAAGTCTTGGTAAACAGGTTGCTAAGAAAATTAATGCAGACTTTGTATGTTATCCTAGTACAGGAGATATGGTTCAGGCAGTTGGTTTAGAAGAGATTTGTAAAGCTTGCATTGATGGAGAGTTTCCAGTTAATCAAGAATTTTGGAGATGAGGTAATTTTATAAATAAAAGATTCTTGGTTTAAGTAATTGATATCTATGACTTAAGTTAACATTAATAAATCTATTAGGTTTGGGAGGTTATAAAGAACAGAGCATAGTATTTTTAAGAGTTATTGAGGCTAAAAAAATGAAAAAATCAATTGAAAAACAGATTGAAGAAAAATTAAAAAACTTAAAGAAATTGGAGTATAAAATGCAGGAAATGTAAAATGGAATTTGAACTAGATAAAATAAAGAAAGTTAGATTAGATTTAGGATGTGGTAAAGATAAGAAACTAGGATGTATTGGGATAGATATTCGTAAGCAGCCTTCTGTTGATATTGTTATGGATTTAAATAAAGGAATATCTTTGGATGAAAATAGTGTTGATTATATTTACACGGCTCATTTTTTAGAACATGCAGATAATTATGATTTATTAATGAAAGAGATTTATAGGGTTTGTAAAAATGGTGCTATATTGGAGATTTATGTTCCTCATTTTTCTGGTATAAGTGCATTTCAAGAAGACCATAAAAGGTTTTTTAGATATGATTGTTTTAAGTGTTTTGACCATGATACTAGTAACATTATGACTTATGACCCCAATTTCAAGGTATTAAAAAAGGAATTGCATTTATATAGGAGGTGGTATTTGCCATTAAATCCAATTATGGAAAGATTATTAAAAGTAAATAAAAGATTTAATAGTTTTTTTGAAATGACTCCTTTAAGAAATTTTTTCCCTGTATTTGAGGTTTATACTAAACTAAAAGTGATAAAAAATGAATAAACCAAGAGTATTATTTGTTTATCCAAATCCAGAAGGTTATGGGGGAGTTCCAAATGGTTTAGCCATATTATCTGGCTATTTAAAAAATAATGGAATAGAAACTGATTGTTTTGATACTACATTTTATAATTCTCCACCTGAAACATTTAATCAGAGAGCAAAACATGGATTTTTTAAAGAAACTAATTATAAAGATGTTTGGGGAGAATATGATGATACTTTAAAGGATAAGATTCCCCAATTATTTGCGGATAAGATTAATGAATTTAAACCTGATTTAATTGCAATTTCTCATGTTGATATTTGTGTTAAATTTATGGACAAAATTATTTTAGATATAAAAAATAAATTTAATATACCAATTGTAGCTGGTGGAATTACTTGTACTTCTACTCCTGAAGTAATGATTAAGAAATCATATTTAGATATGATTTGTATTGGAGAAGGAGAACAATCCTTGCTTGAATTAATTAATAGAATTTATAATAAAGAAGATTATTCAGATATAAAGAATTTATGGGTGAAGAAAGATGGTAAGATTATAAAAAATGAGTTAAGACCCTTTATGGATATGAATAAATTAGGATTTCAAGATTGGGATATATTTGATAAAAGGCATTATTATAAACCTTATTGTGGTAGGTTTTGGATAACTGCATTTGTAGAAATGGCTAGGGGCTGTCATTTTAATTGCACTTATTGTGTAAATAGCTTATTGAGGAAGAGATATAAAGATTTGGGTAATTTTATGAGGCTCAGAGATGTGGATATAGTTATAGATGAGATATGTTTTTTAAAAGAAAAACATGGAGTAGAGTTAGTATTTTTTATTGATGATAATTTTCTAGGGATGCCTCAAGAAAGATTTGATTATTTTTGTGAACAATATCAAAAAAGAGTTAATTTACCTTTTTGGATTCAGTCAAGATCAGAAATGATTACAGAATATAAAATTAAAAAACTTAAAGAAATTGGAGTATCAACAATTAGCATAGGTTTAGAACATGGATGTCAAATGTATAGGGAGAAATATATGAATAGATATGGAAGTGATGAATCTATTATTAATGCATTTGATATAGTAAATGGTCTAGGTATAAGAACTACTGCTAATCTTATTGTTGGAATGCCTTATGAGAAAGAAGAGATGATGGAAGATACAATAAATATTTTAAAAAGAATTAAGCCTTCAAGTGTATCAATGAACTTTTTTTTACCATTTAGTGGAACAGTTATGAGACAGATGGCTTTAGATTTGGGATTAATTAATGAGGATTTTATTTTAAGTGGGAGTGTTAAACCCTTGGAAGGAATTAAAGGCTTTAGTTCTGATAGAATTAGGCATTATTATGAGAATTTAAAAAAATATGTAAGTGGAGAATTAGTTTTTAATTTGGAGGGTAAAAATGAAAAAATCAATTGAAAAGGAGATTGAAGAAAAAGTTGGAAAGAAACTAAGTAATGAGATTAAAAAAGATGTGGAAGAGCGGGTTGAAAAAGAAGTTAAGGTTGTTGAGAAAAAGTTAGAAAAGGAAAATGAAAAAAAAGTTGAAAAACAGATTGAAGAAGTGAAAAAACAAGTTGAGAAGAAATTTAAAATAAAGCTTTATGAAACAACTAAAAGTTCTGCATATGCATTTAAAGAAGAATTAAAAAAACATACTGCTACTGCAATAACTGCTGCCTTTGCTTTTTTAATTGCTTTGTCTTGGAGAAGTCCTATTCAAAAATCTGTTGAGAATTTAATTGAATTTTGGGGTTTAAAAGGTGGAGAGATTTATTTAGATTTTATGGCTGCAATTATTATAACTGTTATTGCTGTTTTAGTGATAATGTGGGTAAGTAAATGGACTGCTGAGAAGAAGTAAATTTTTGTTTTTATATTTTATTCTGATAACATCTAAAAATTTATGTTGAGTTAATAAGAAACTCTCAAGAATCAGAGTTATTGTTTTTTGATGAATAATTAAAGAAAATAAAATAAAATTGTCAGTTCTAAAAAATCAAAGATTTTTGGCCCCTCCAATTTTCTATAATAAGTAGAAGAAAATTGTCGGAACTAATAAACACCCCATTAAGTGCATTCTTTTGATTCCTAATAAGATTGTAGAGATTCCTAAACTTGTCGCAACTAAGAATACAAGTAATCCTAGAATTCCTGTAAAATAAATTGTTAGAGCCATTAAGATAATTATAATTGTTATTGAGATTTTTGAATATTTTATTTTATGGATGTTTTTTGCTATTAGTTTTGATAGAAATATTGAAATGAAAAAAGCTAGGATTCCTGAAATAATTATGATTATTATTATAAAGATAATGTTTTGGATTGTTAAATTTGGAAGAAGTTGAGATATTGCAACTGCTGCTCCGGTTCTTGTTCTTTGAATTGAGTAAAGTGCTATGAAAGATAGAGCCATAACTATGGTATTGATTGCTCCAAGAAGAAAAAGGAATTCTCTCGAGTCTGTTTGTGTTTGTTCTTCTCCTAAAACTTCTCTTCCAATTAATGCTGCTTGGCTCGCACCTAATCCTGGAAGAAATGCTGTAAAAGGAGCTGCTATAATTGCTGCTAAGCTTGCTTTTGCAATTGATTTTTTTCTTAATCTTATTTTTTTTAATCTTGCTATCTTTTGTTTAGGTATTTTAGTTTTTTGTTTTATACTGATAACTAGGTTGCTTGCTCCAAAAAGTCCGGTGAGTAAGGGTAGAAGGGGCTCTTTGATATTAAGATTTAATGAAGCTATTCCTAAAAATCCTGCTAAAAGAAATATTATTAATGCCCAGAGCTTTTTGTTTGCTTCTTTTTCAGTTGAAATTAGATATAGTGACGCAAGGATTAGAATTATCCACATTATTTTTTGAACATAAGGATAAATAATTGGCAACAAATAAATAAAAATAGGTGTAAAAATTAGGATGATAATTAATGAAAATATGCTCCCATATAATGTAAATACTACTGCATAATAAGCTCTTCCTTTTAATAGAAGTTGATGTCCAGGAAGAATTGATAAGATTGTATCATCATCAGGAGCTCCTAAGAAGATTGAAGGGATGTAATCTACAAAAGTATGAGTTATTGCCATAGATGTTATAAATATTACTAGGGTTAAGGGGGAAGTTAGATTTAGAAGGGTTGCTGAAAATCCAAGAAGAATTATTGTAATTAGATTAATATGTATTCCTGGGATTAGGCCTGTTAGAGTCCCGGCGGACACACCGCAGATTAAAGCCAAAATTATTTGGAGTAGCATTTTACTCCTTTCTTGACTTTATCGTCGATAATTAAACTAATTCTTTTCAATTTTAATAATCCCTCTGAATATATAAATGTTGCTAAAATTTAAATTTTTGTAAAAAATAGGGTGGTTTAATATCCCTAAAAGCCATTAGGGTTTTTTGGATGTCATTTTCTCTCGCTGTATGCTTATTTTTTCTTTGTCATTCCCATTTAACTTTTTTGGGTTTTGGGTCTTTGGGACGCTTCTTGTTCTTTTTTTAGTTCTTCTTTAAATTTTTCTTCTGATTTTTTAGCCCAAACTAATTCATAATTAACAGATTCTTCAAAGTCTTTACTTTCAATAAACTTAGAGTAAGGAACTAAAGTTACTCTTGCATCTCTTTCTATAATCAAGGCAGGCCTTCCCCCCTCACTCTTCCCAGAGGTCATCTTAATTAATCTCAGTTTTTCCAAGTCTTTAACATATCTATTTATCAAAGAGTATGCATGCTTTGTTAATTTTGCTAATTCATAAGCATTTGTTTTTTCATTCTCAGAGAAATATAACACCTTTAATATTTCGCCTCTATCTCCTATACTCAATGCTTTTTGAATTTCAGACAAATTTTCTTTATAAAATCCCTTCCAATCTAACAAAAGAAAAGGAGGTAAAAAAGAGTTTTTGTCTCCTTGTTCGACGAGGTTTAAGATTATTTTTAATGATCCCTTTTCTTTTTTAACCATAAAGTATGAAAGTATGACTTTCTTTATAAATGTATCTGTGATAGGGGAAAAACATAACATTTATAAATATGTATTTCTATTATATCACAGTTAGTAGAAAAAGTAAAGATGAAAATAAACACAACTATCACTATTGAAAAGGAAACAAAGGAAGAGGCTCTTAAACTTTTAGGATCTCAGGGGCAAAAATTATCTACAGTTGTTGAATTATTTTTAAGGAGAATAATATTGGAGGCAAAACAAAATGGCAAATCAAAAAGAGGAATTACTGCAGTTTAATCGAGATTCAGGAAAAAAGACTTGGATAAAGCAATTTAGATTTACCGATTCACAAATTAAACGACTTAAAATGCTTGCAGAAGCGAGTGGGTTCAATACTGTCAGTGCATACGCAAGGCATCGTTTGTTTAATGAGATTTCTGCAGACATTAAATTAAACGAAATCTTGAAATTTTTAAAAGAGAAAGAGGGTAGTAAAAATGATTGAAGAAAATTTATTAATTGCAGGAGAGAAGCCAAGACTACATCAAAGATTGTGGGCTTGGATTGTTTTCGTTTTTTCTAAAAAATCTGATGAGTCTGAATTAAATAATTCTAAAGAAGAGGCATTTTAACGATGGAAAAACAAGATATATGTTCAATTAATACTGAGACCGAGATTATCCCTAAATTACGGGTTCAAATACCCTCTATGGGGGAGTTGAAGACATATCTGAGACTTAAATTTCAAGATAATAAGGAAGCAGGATATGTAGCAGGTATTTCTGCAACAAGAGTTCGCCAAATTTTAGTTGGATATAAGATTCCGAAATCTCCTGCGTTGATAAGGAAAATTGCTAATGGTTGGGATATTGATGAAATAAAATTGACTCAACTTTTTGAAAGTGTTAGAGACGATTATCATCCTGTTGAAAAAATAGAAACAAAAACTCCGGAGCAGGAGTTTGATGAATTGATGAATGAAGCCGGAATAAAAAAGGAGGATGAAAATGAAAATTGACGAAAACACTAAAAATTTAGTTGTAAATTATCCTGTTAAGAAGGTCTTGGACTTGATGGAGTATTGGATTCTAAGAGGGGTGGA
>Ga0265595_1001297_pt1 | contig 19555 bp, 17 predicted proteins | sample saktaG_15_FD_190148 | JGI IMG/M metagenome (GOLD analysis project Ga0265595, IMG submission 190148) | Saline water microbial communities from Sakinaw Lake, British Columbia, Canada - sak_2013_06_06_50m | ecosystem: Environmental > Aquatic > Non-marine Saline and Alkaline > Saline ... | reverse complement strand
AATTACCACTACTTTGTAACAGGGGTTCTTCTTGCCACCTTCTCTTCTAAGTTTAATTGTTACTGACATTTATTTTGCCTCCATTTAATTATTTACATTTTTATTTTTTGATTTTTTTGCGCATTTTCCTAATTTTCTCATTATTTACTTGTGACTAACTTAATTAAAAGAAAAGTTTTTCATTTTGGGTCCTTTTTTAAACATTTCTTTTATCTGATAATATTGTTTCAATAATCTATTTATTTCAGAAAGATTTGTTCCGCTCCCTCTGGATATTCTTTTTCTTCTGCTTCCATTAATTATAGAAGGATTTCCCCTTTCTTCAATAGTCATAGAACTTATAATAGCTTCAATTTTTTTTAATTCATTCTCTCTGTCTCCCAATTTTGTGATATCGATTCTATTTTTTAAATTATTAAATCCTGGAACCATATCCATAATCTGATCTACCGAACCAATATTTTTCATTTTTTTTAATTGTAAATAAAAATCATTTAAATCAAAATCCTGGTTCTTCATTTTTTTATCTAATATTTTTAATTCGTTTTCATCAAAAGCAGTCTCAACTTTTTCTATCAGTGTTAAGACATCTCCCATGCCCAATATGCGAGAGGCCATTCTTTCCGGATGAAAAGGTTGAAAATCATCCACTTTTTCGCCAATACCTATAAATTTAATGGGCACTCCCAGTACCTTTTTTAAAGATAAAGCTACTCCTCCCCGAGTGTCACCGTCCAATTTGGTTAAAATAATTCCACTTATTTTAATTATATCACAAAACACTTTAGCTGAATTTACAGCATCCTGTCCAGCCATGGCATCTACTATCAATAATTTTTCTTGAAGAGGGATATTTTTATCAATTTCACGTAACTCGCTCATTAACTTATCATCTATATGCAATCTACCGGCAGTATCAATAATTAATACATCATGATTCCAATTAGATGAATATTTTATAGCAGCCTTAATAATGTTTACCGCACTTTCATTTCTACCTATAGAAAAAACCGGTAAATTTGATTTTTCACCTAATATTTGTAATTGCTCTATGGCTGCAGGTCGGTATATATCAGTTGCTACCAAGAGCGGTTGGTGTCCCTTTTTTCTAAAATAATCAGCTAATTTTACCGCTGTAGTAGTTTTGCCTGTTCCCTGTAATCCTACCAATATAATTATAGTTGGGGGAGCGGAACTCATTTTAAGGTCAGTTTGCCTGGAGCCTAATACTTCAGTTATCTCCCTATTTACAATTTTAATAATTTGTTGTGCAGGAGTTAGGCTTTCAGAGATTTTTTCCTGCTCTATTCTATCATGTAAACTATTTATGAATTCCTTTACTACTTTGTAATTTACATCTGCTTCTAAAAGAGCAATGCGAATTTCATGAAGATAATTTTTTATATCGTTCTCATTTAATTTTCCTTTATTTCTTATCTTGTTAAATATTATATTGAACTTATTAGTCAGGTTTGCAAACATAAATAAATAACTCCACTTATCTCCAGTTCATTTATTATTTTCTAATTCCGTAAAAATTCCCTTATAAGTATATAGAAAATTATCTTTAGTGTCAATCAAGAAGAGCTTCAACAAATTTATCAGCTTCAAAATTATATAGATTGGTTAATTTCTCTCCACAGCTAATTAATTTAACCGGGATATCTAAATCTTTTTTTATGGCAATTACTATCCCTCCTTTGGCTGTTCCATCCATTTTAGTAAGGGCAATTCCGGTTACTCCTAAAGATTTGTGAAAGGATTCTGCTTGGGCTATAGCGTTCTGTCCCATTGTGGCATCAATGGTTTGTATTATTTCTAAAGAAGAGTTATTTGCCTCTTTCAGGATTACTCTTTTTATCTTTTCTAATTCCTTCATTAAATTTATCTTGGTATGAAGTCTTCCGGCAGTATCAATAATTACCACATTCCTTTTTCGAACTCGAGCGTTACTAATCCCATCATATACAACTGAGGCCGGGTCAGCACCTTCTTTGGTATTGATCATCTCCACTCCCACTTTATCAGCTAAAATCTTAAGCTGCTGTATTGCTGCTGCTCTAAAGGTATCTGCGGGAATTAATAAAATATCTTTATTCATATTTTTCAGCCGATAAGCAATCTTACCCGCAACCGAGGTTTTCCCTGAACCATTTACTCCTACCAGCATTATTATATTCAACCCATCCTCATTAATTTTAAAATCTAATGCGGTTGAATTTAATAAATTTATTAGAATATGTTTTAATTTTTCTTTAAAAAATGAAAAATTGTTATCCTTATACTCTTTAAAATTAATTTGCTTAAATTCAGCAACAATCTCTGCGGTAGCAGAAGTTCCTAAGTCAGATAAGATTAGCAATTCTTCTAATTTCTCTAAAAAATCTGATTTATTTTGAGAATTACTAAATAAAAACCCTAACTTATTAGCTAGTTCTATTCTCGATTTATGCAGCCCTTCTTTAAATTGGAGTAATGTATTTTTTATATTCATTGTTTTTTATATTGCCCGTTTTGATTTATTCTTCTAATTTTACTGAAACTAATTTTGAGACGCCTGATTCTTCCATGGTTATACCGTATAATGTATCTGCTGATTCCATTGTTGTTTTCTGGTGGGTAATAATAATTAATTGTGCCTGATTTAAATCATCTCCTCTTAATATATTTACCAGCTTTCCAGCATTTGTATCATCTAAAGATGTATCTATTTCGTCAAAAAGACAAAATGGACTGGGATTTGCCTTCCACAAAGCTAATAGAAGCGCTATGGCAGTTAGGGCTTTCTCCCCGGATGATAACAATTCGATATTTTGCGTTTTCTTCCCCGGGGGTCGTGCAATTATCTCTATTCCGGAGTTTAGTATATCTTTATCGTAATCAATAATTAACCTTCCTTCTCCACCAGAAAATATTTTTTTAAATATTTCATTAAAGTAGGTCTTTACTTGATAAAATGTTTTTTTTAATCTTTCTATGGCAATTTGATCAATCTCTGAAATAACTACTTCTAAAGAATCTTTGGCCTGACATATTTCGTTATATTTGTCACATAGAGAATTATAGCGCTGTAACTGATTACGGTATCTATTTTCTGCTTCAAAGTTTATCTGGCCCATTTTTAGAATATCATCTCTAAAAATATCCATTTTCTGGTTAGCATCTTTTTGTGAACCAGATATGTTTTTATATAATTCCAATTTTTCCAGAGACAAGTTGTAATTTTTATTTATTTCATACTCAATATTATCGTATTTTTCTTGATATTGCACTTTTAACATTTCTTCTTTATGTTGGTTTTCTTTAATTGATTCATACTGTTTTTGTTTATTAATTTTATCCTGTTGAATATTATCTAATAGAGTAAATTTCCCTTGCAGAATTTCATTTGTCTCTTCAGATTTCTTAAAAATAGAAGGATTGTTTAGGTCCAATTCTTTTATCTGAACATTATATTCGTCTATTTCTCTTAATAGATTATCAAGTTTTTTGCTGTATTCTTTAATGGTATTTTTCTTTCCATTTAAGTCAGCTTGATATTCATTTGTGTATTGAGAAATATTTTCAGTTTTTTCTTTCGTATTAACCAGTTTCTCTTTATTTATAAGAATGGCATTTTTTAGATCGTTTGTTTCTTTAGAAAAGCTATTTATACGGCTGTTACTTCTCTCAACAATTTGGCTAATCATTTTTGCATCGTGATTAATATTTTTACTATATTCCGAAATAATCTTATGATTTTTTTCAAATATTTGGTGTTTTTGAAAGATACTTTCTTTTTCTTTTAAAATACTATTTTCCTCAATAAAAATTTCTTTTAAACTATCCTTTAGTTCACTGATATAAATTGTGATTTTATTTAAATTATCTCTATTGCTAGCCACATTTTTTTCATTATCTTGCAATAATCTGTTTATTTTCTTATTTTCTTCCCATAAGGAATTATAAATATTATCATATTTTCCAATAATATTTTCATCTTTCGTAATTTTTATTTTTAGATCATCCATCTCTTTGTCTAATTCTTTAATCTCTTTTTCAATATAATAGAAACCCTCCTGATAATTCTTTGAATTTGAGAGAAAATCTATTGAACCATCTATATTAATTGCCATACCGTCAAGAGAAATTATTTTATATTTCCCGAAATATTGATTAGCAGCGTCAAGAGCAGTTTTAATATCTTCAACTATTAATACATTACCCAATAATATTTTAAATAGATTTTGATATTTTTGGGAGTAGTTTATCAAATTATTAGCAAATCCGCAAATACTTTTATTAGAGAATTTTATCTGGTCCTCAGAAAGTGTTTTATGCTTTTCTATCAAATCCAGAGGGATCAATTTAATCTCATCTAATTCATTTTCCGATAAGGAATTAATTATATTTAAAGCTGACGAAATATTATTAATTACAATCGAGTTAAAACTTTCCCTTAAAGCAATTCCCATAATTTTTTCATATCTTACAGGAACATTATCAATGAGTTTCGTAAGCTTTTCACAAACATCATCCGGATATTTCTGGCAATATCCGGAGTAAAATATTTCTGTCTTGTGCCCATTATTCTTCCCATTGGAAGTAATTGATTTCTTTATAATGTTGCTTCTTTCTTCTTTTAGATTAATTGTATTTTTATCTTTTTCAAATTCTGCCTGTAAGTTTTTTAAGATACTTTCAATCTCTTTTATCTTCTTTTCATTTGATTTTAAACACAGCTCATCTTCATTTTTTCTGTATTCTCCTGCAATTTTTCGGTAATCATTTTCTTTCGCAATCATATTCTCTAATTTACTTTCAAGCGATATTCGTTTTTTTCTAATTTTTTCTAAATTTATATTTATGATGTTTAAAGTAGTTTTATATTTTATTTCTGCTTCCTTTAAAAACAATTCTTTTTCTGATATCTTTTCTAAAATCAAATTTGAATTACTCTCTAAAATACTAAGTGAATTGGTAAATTCTGATACATTTTTAAATTTTCCTTCTAAATCAATTATTCTCTGATTAAAACTATCTATTTTTTTTGTTATCTCCCCGGTACTTAAATTTACCGCTTCTTTATTTTGCTCACAAAGGACAATTTTTTGGGAAATACCTGCAACTTCTTTTTTTAAATCAATTAATCTCTTTTCAACATCGATTTTCTTTTGCAAACTCAATTTTAGTTCACTTTGAATTATTTTTTTCTTATTACCTAATTCATAATTTTCATATTTATATTTTTCTTGATCTTTTTTTAAGTTAGTTAATTCAATATTTAAGTAGTTAATTTTTGATTCGTCTTTCTCAATACTTTTGACAAATTTATCTTTTTCATTTTTATATCGTTCTAAATTATTCTTTATTTTGGATAAACTTGTTCTACATAAATTATATTTTTGATAGATCAAAAATAATTCTAAATTATTTATTTCTTCCTGGCAAACTTTATAATTTTTCAAATGTTTTGCTTCTTCTTCTAAAATTAGTAATTGATTTTTAATTTCGGAGATTATGTTGCTAATTTTACCCAAATTATTATCGATTACCTCTATCCTTTTTAAAGTTTTTTGTTTTTCATATTTATATTTAGAAATAGAGGCGGCTTCTTCAAATAAATAACGTCGGTCAGATGGTTTTACACTTAAAATAAGATCTACTTCGCCCTGAGCAACTATGGAATAGGCATTTTTGCTCAACCCCGTATTCATAAATAATTCTTGAATATCCTTCAATCTACATGGGATTCCATTAATGAAATTTTCGATCTCTCCGGAACGATAAATTCTTCTTTTAATATTTATTTCTTCCCAATCTACTTCGAGAACCTTCTTTGAATTATCAAGAGTCAGTGAAACTTCTGCTATGTTTAAAGGTTTTTCTGTATGATTTCCGGAAAAAATAATATCAGTTAGCTGTTTTCCCCTTAATGACCTGATATTCTGTTCACCCAATACCCATCTAACTGCATCGGTAATATTGCTTTTTCCGCATCCATTTGGACCGACTATGGCAGTTATGCCTGAATTGAATGATAAACTTATTTTTTTTCCAAAAGATTTAAATCCATAAATCTCAAGTTCTTTTAAAAACACTATTTTACCTCAATTTATTACTTTTAATTTTTTTAAAGCGCCTTTTGCAGCATCCTGCTCTGCTTCTTTTTTGTTCTCACCGTCACCAGTTCCATAGGTAACTTTTTTAAGCCTCACTTCAATACAAAATATTTTTTTATGATCCGGCCCTTTTTCTTTTATCAAACGATATTCGGGTAAACATTTCATCTTTTTTTGAGAAATTTCTTGCAGTAAAGTTTTAAAGTCTTCATCATACTTACCCTTTATAATAAGTTCAATTTCTTCTTTGATAAGTGGTGAGATAATTTTTTTAGTCTTTATGATACCGCTATCTAGATATATTGCTCCTAATAAAGCTTCAAAGCAATCAGCAAGGATAGATAATTTTTTTCTCCCTCCGGTTAAATCTTCTCCTTTTCCTAAAAGAATGTACTTACCCAAAGAAAGATGAATAGCCCATTTAGCCAAGGTATCCTTGCTAACAATAATTGATTTAATTTTAGTAAGCTTTCCTTCTGAAAAAGATGGTAATTTACAGTAAAGACGTTCGGTAACAATTAAATCTAAAACAGCATCACCTAAAAATTCTAATCTTTGATTGTTAGTTGCCTTATTATTTAACTTTATATTTTGAAATGAAGGGTGGGTTAAAGCTTCTTGAAGAAATTCTTGATTTTTAAATTTATAATCTAATATGTTTTCTAAATTCTTTAACATTAAGTTCTTTTCTTTTTTTAAAGTCATTATACCACCTTATAAATTATAGTCGTTATCCAATAAACCTAGCGTGGAGCGTACAGCGTTTAGCGTATAGAAAAACTAAAAACTTAAAGCGAAAAGCTAAAAACCATAATTCAAAACCCAAAACTATTTCTATAAATTTTAAATTTTGAGATATGGTTTTGCGTTTTGTGCTTTTAATTTTTCGCTATATTCTAAATACTATATACTCGATACTATATACTAATTATACTATACGATATATGCTCTACGCTAAACGCTGAACGCTCCACGCTATTTTTGATATTTCCCTAAAACAAGTACCCCGTTATGTCCACCAAAACCGAACGAATTTGATATGGCATAATTTACTATTTCTTTTTTGTTTATGTTTGGGACATAATCCAAATCACACTCCGGATCCGGAGATAAATAATTAATAGTGGGAGGAATAATATTATTTTTTAGAGTAAGTGCAGTAGCAATAGCCTCTACTCCCCCACTTGCCCCCAGCAAATGACCAGTCATAGATTTGTTGGAGCTAATTTTTAAGTCATAAGCATGTTTGCCAAACACCTTTTTTATTGCTAAAGTTTCTAATTTATCGTTTAAGGGGGTAGACGTTCCATGGGCATTAATATAATCAATTTGGGAAGGCGTAATTTTTGCGTCTCTTAAAGCAATTTCCATTGCTTTAGCAGCACCTTCTCCATCAGGCGCGGGAGCAGTAATATGATAGGCATCAGCCGTCATGCCAAAACCTAATATCTCGGCATATATATTAGCATTTCTTTTTTGTGCGTGTTGCAAAGTTTCTAATATTAAAATTCCTGCACCTTCTCCCATAATAAATCCGTCTCTCTCTTTGTCAAATGGCTTGGAAGCACGGTTTGGGTAATCATTCTGAATAGATAAGGCTTTCATTTTACAAAATCCAGCTAATGCCATTGGACCAATAGCAGCTTCTGTGCCTCCGCTAAGAATTATCTGGGCGTCTCCCTGTTGTAAAAGCTTAAAAGCCATACCAATTGCATGTGTAGATGATGCACAAGCGGTAGCAACAACTGCATTAGGTCCTTTTGCCCCGATTTTGATAGCTATCTCGCCAGCAGAAATATTGGAAATCATCATAGGCACAAAAAACGGGCTTACTCTTCCTGGCCCCTTTTCCAACAATATTTTATGCTGTTTTTCAAAAGTACCTATTCCACCAATACCTGAACCAATTATAACTCCTGTCAAATAAGCATCTTTTTCGGTTAGTTCCAGTTTAGAATCTTCCAAGGCTAGCATAGCACTCACAATTGAAAATTGAGTGCTTTTATCCATCCTATTTGCTTCTTTGAGAGAAATAAAATTTGTATAATCAAAGTTCTTAATTTCTGCCGCTATCTTGGTAGAATATTCTGAGGTATCAAAATAACTAATCTTTTCAATTCCGGATTTTCCTTGAATTAATGATAGCCAAAATTCTTCTTTTCCAATTCCTATAGGTGTAACCAAGCCCACTCCGGTAATTACTACTCTATTGATCATAAATCATTCCCCTTCTTTGAATATTAACTTCTTTGAAGCAAGGTAGGTGTTTAGATAAGGGTCGGATTAATCTGACCCTTATCTAAAAAATATTATTTTTAATTCTTTATAAATTTTATACTTATCATTTGCTTAAGTATTTTATCGCGTCTTCAATAGTCTTCATTTTTTCAGCATCTTCATCTGGAATTTCTATATCAAATTCTTCCTCAAAAGCCATTATAAGTTCGACTATGTCCAAAGAATCCGCACCTAAATCGTCGACAAAAGAAGAATTTTCTGTAATTTTACTTTCATCAATTCCCAATTGATCCACAATTATTTTTTTAACTCTGTCTATTACTTCCATCCTATTCTCTCACCTCCTCTCATACCACCATACCACCATCGACATTTATAACTTGCCCTGTTATATAATCTGCCGCATCAGAAACTAAAAAATATACAACCTTAGCAACATCTTCAACTGTACCCAATCTTTTTAAGGGAATTTGTTGCTGTAAATCTTTTCTAGCTTTTTCCGGTAATTTTTTAGTCATATCTGTTTCAATAAATCCAGGCGCAATTGCATTCACATTTATATTTCTTAAAGCAAGTTCTTTTGCCATTGATTTGGTTAATCCTATTATCCCTGCTTTTGAAGCAGCGTAATTAGCCTGTCCGATATTGCCTACCAATCCGATAACTGATGCTATATTTACAATTCTATCATTGCTTTTCTGCTTCATCATATACCTTGCAACGGCTTTGGAACAATTAAAAGTACCTTTTAAATTTATTCTTATTACCGCATCCCAGTCTTCTTCTTTCATTCTGATTAAGAGAGAATCACGGATAATCCCTGCATTATTTACCAATATATCTATCTTTCCAAATTTATTTACAATCTCTTTTAACATATTTTCAACTTCGTCAAATACAGTTATATCTGCTCTTATCCCAATAGAATCATTGCTAATTTGCTTGATTTCTTCTAAAGTATTATCAATTTCATTATTTGGTAAAATATCATTAATAACCACATTTGCTCCGTGATTGGCCAATTCCAGGGCGATAGCCTTACCTATTCCCCGAGCTGAACCGGTAATTAAAGCAACCTTCCCGGATAGTTCCATTTTACAAAACCTCCTTCATATTTTCAACTACATTTTTTAGAGAATCTGAGTCAAATACGTTAAAAACTTTGGAATCAGGAATAATTTGTTTAATTAATCCTCTTAAGACTTTGCCAGGACCTACTTCGATAAAATTATTAATACCTTCATAACCCATCTTTTTTATTGAATCAACCCACAATACCGGGTGATTCATTTGCTCAATTAGAGCTAATCTAACTTCTTCTTTATTTTTAACATAATTAGCATTAACATTGCAAATAATTGGAATTTGAGGATTATCTATTTCTATCCTTTCTAAATATCTGGCTAAATTATCTTTAGCTAATTTCATTAATGAAGAATGAAAAGGAGCACTCACTTTTAAAGGGATTATCTTTTTCGCTCCTCTGGCTCTAGCTAATTCCGACAATTTTTCCAGTGGTTTAATTTCCCCTGAAACTACAATTTGTGTGGGAGAATTATAATTAGTAATTTCTATTATCCCATAACTGCTAACATTTTTACATAATTTTATTATTTCAACTTCTTCCAGTCCAATTATGGCTAACATCGAACCAGTTCCTAAAGGAGTGGCATTTTGCATATATTCTCCTCTTTTTCTTACCAACTTTATTGCCTTATCGAACTTAATAGCAGAACTAGCTACCAGTGCTGAATATTCACCTAAACTATGACCGGCAACTACTGAAGGTCTTATATTATTTTTCTCAAGTAATTCAAACAAAATTGTGCTGATAGTTAAAATTGCCGGTTGAGCATTGGCGGTACTTTTTAGTTCTTCCTCTGGACCTTCAAAACATAGTTTGCTAATATCGACTCCTTCTTCCTTTAGGGCTATATTAGCTTTTTCAAAAATTATTTTTGCTTCCTCGTATTTTTCTATTAAATCTTTTCCCATTCCTATATTTTGAGACCCTTGGCCTGGGAACACAAAAGCAATTTTTTCCATTTTTTATACATAACCTTTTTTGTTAAAATCTTCTAGTGCCTGAAAAGAAAGTATCGAGTATCGAGTTAATAAAGAGAAAACAAGATATAAAAAAAGTAGTATTCTTCTTTTTATCTAACTACCACACTAAATTTACATTAACTCAGAAATTTTAATGTTTTACCATTTTAATACAATAGTGCCATAAGTAAGGCCGGCACCAAATGCAGTTAACACGACAATACTGTTATTCTTGATCTTGCCTTCTTTTACTGCTTCATCAAGAGCAATCATGACAGAAGCAGCTGAAGTATTCCCATATTTATTTAAGTTTATAAAAACTTTATCTTTTTTTATTTTTAAAACTCTGGCCAGAGCAGATATAATTCGAATGTTAGCTTGATGCGGAATAAAACAATCAATATCTTCTACCGAGAGATTACATTTACTCAAAGTTTTTATAGTTGTCCTTTTCATGTATTTAACAGCTTCTTTGAATACCTCATTCCCTTTCATCTTAACATAATGCATTTTTTTATCTACGGTTTCATGGGATGCGGGATTCTTGGAAAGCCCGCCGGGCAATATAATCAAATCACTATTTGAGCCATCTCCTCCTAAACATCCGGAAAGGATTCCTTTTTTATTATCGGCTTTTAAAACAGCAGCTCCCGCTCCATCACCAAAGAGTATACATGTATTTCTATCAGTCCAGTCAACAAATTTGGTGAGAGTTTCTGCTCCGATAATTAGGGCATTATCATAAAAACCTGTAGAAATATACTGCCAGGCAGTAATTAAGGCATATACTGAGCCGGTGCATCCTGCTTGCAAATCAAAAGTTGCAGCATTTATAGCTTTAATCTTCTTTTGTACCAGACAAGCGGTAGCTGGAAAAATCATATCCTGGGAGTTGGTGGCGATAATTATTAATTCAATCTCTTCGGGTTTAATATTTGAATCTTTTATTGCTTTCAAGGCTGCTTTTGAAGCAATATCTGCGGTAGTTTCATTATCTTCAGCTAAATGTCGTTCGACGATACCGGTTCTGGTGATAATCCACTCATGATTTGTATCTACCATCTTCTCTAAATCATCATTAGTCAGAATTTTTTTGGGAATATAAGAACCGGTTCCAATTATTTTAACATTTCGGATATTTTTCATTATTTAATATTCTCTCCTTTTTAGCAGTTAATTTTTCGATTATATTTTTATATCTCTTTAAAGTGTTCAATTATATTAGAATCCATAAATTTTTCGGTATTAAGTATGGCATTTTTAAAAGTTTTAGCTTTAGATCTTCCATGGCATATAAAACATAATCCATTAACTCCTAATAAAGGAGAGCCACCGTGTTCTGTATAATCGGTCATTTTTACCAAATCCATAAAACTGTACTTTAATTTATCCATTTCTTGATTTTCCGGAAGCTGGCTGATAATCATTTTGTTAATCTCAGTTAAAAGCAACTTGGCTAACCCTTCGGAGGATTTTAATAATATATTCCCGGTAAAACCATCACATACCACTACATCAGCTTTCCCTTTAAAAATATCCTTACCTTCAATATTTCCCACAAAATTAATACTACCATTTTTTAATATTTTATAAGCATCTTGAGCAAATTTATTTCCTTTATTCTCTTCCTCGCCAATATTTAGTAATCCAATCTTTGGATCTTCTATTTTTAAAATGTATTTAGCATATTTATTTCCTAAATAGGCGAACTGAAGAAGATGCTCCGGCTTGCAATCAACATTAGCACCTACATCCAATACCAAAACTTTTCCTTTTGCTGAGGGTAATATAGCACCGATAGTAGGGCGTCGTATTTGTGAAATACATCCTAATTCTAATATAGCTGCTGCCATAACTGCTCCACTGTTTCCGGCAGAAATAAAGGCGTCTGCCGCACCATTTTTTAATAATTTTATTCCTACTACTATAGAAGAATCCTTTTTATTGCGTACTGCCTTTAAAGGGAAATCACTTGTTTCAATAGTTTCCTTGCAGCCTATAATTGTGATTTTATCTTTTTTATATTTATATTTTTCTAATTCTTCTCTAATTTTTACTATATCACCTAGCAAGATAATCTCTAAATCTCTTTCTTCCAGGGCTGAAAAAGCGCCTTCCACAACTTCTTCGGGAGCATAATCTCCGCCCATAGCATCAACAGCTATTTTCATTTAGTTTTCTCCTTTTTTGCGTTATCGTCAACGGTAAATATTACCAATTTTCCCGTAAATACATCTTTTTGGTCTGATTTTACGTGGACCGATACTAAATATTTATTACCCCTACTTCGAGCAATTCTTGCTTTGGCTACTAAAGTTTGCCCGGCATATACAGGTTTTTTATAACTTAAACGAGCAATCCCGGTTAAGGCTACTTCTGCATCAATGATGGAAATTGCTAATGAATCAGCTAAAGAAAATATATAATGACTTCTAACTATCTTGGTTCTGTTGAAAGCCATATCTTTTGTGGTTTTTAAAATAGCAATGCCATTCTTGCCTAACTCTAAATCTATTAATTCGCCAACTATTTCATCTTTGCTAAGAGATTTTACCTTATCACTTGAGGAGGTATTTTTAGCAACTTGGGCTATTCGTTTTCTCATTTCTGGAATGCTCATTTCCAGTCTATCCAATCTAATGGTCTGTACACTGACATTAAATAATTCAGCAAGTCTTTTATCGGACAAAAAAGGATCTTTCGAAATATATTCTTTTATCCTTTTTTGCCTTCCAATCTTACTTAATTTCTGTATCATTTTCTTGGCCGCCTATTGCATATTTATTAATAGCACCTATTATTAGCAACTACTAATTGTAAGTATTATACATTATTACCTTTTAGAAATCAAGCTGATCCTTTATCTCTTGTTGATTTAAATGGAAATAAAAAAGTACTACAATTTGATAAATTAATTGTAGTACTTTTATCTGTTAATTATGATAGCTATAATCTATTTCTTTTTTTCTTTTTTTTCAGTAGTAGAAATAATTTCTTTTCCATTGTAATAACCGCATTCAAGGCACGCTCTATGAGGAATTTTCATCACATGGCATCTTGGGCATTCCTCTAAATTTATTTCTTCTAAATTCCAGTGCGTACGTCTTTTATTTCTTCTTGATTTGGATGTTTTCCTTTTTGGTACGGGCATAACGCATACCTCCTTATGTTATAGCATAGTTTAATATTATAATAACTTTAAAAGTATATAATTTCTGGTTAAAAAATGCAAATTATTTTTAGTGATTAATAAAATATTAACATTTTAACCTTTTTTTAAATTTTTTAATTATTGTTACGAGCGTTAATTTTATATAAATCCGGCTTCTCACTGCATTCCTTTTCGAAGGCTTTTTCCCTCATTAAATTTTTATAATCTTCTTTTTGGAAAGTATATTTAAAATTAGTATGCAGATCATAAGTGCCTTCTAACAGAGCTACTACATCTTCTACAAAAACTAATTCTTCATCTGTAGGAATAATAAATATTTTTACCGGAGAATCCTCCGCAGAGATATCGGTTTCGGCATTTCTGGTTCGAGATAATCTATTCTTTTCGGGATCATATTTAATTCCTAAAATGTCCATTCCTTCTAATACCTTAGCACGTATAATATCACTCAACTCCCCAACTCCTGCTGTAAAGACTAGGGCGTCTACTCTCCCTAAAGCGGCGGTATAGGCACCGATATATTTCTTCAGTCGGTAGGCTTCCATTTCGATAGCCAACTGGGATCTTTTGTCCCCTTGGGAGGCGGCTGCTATAACATCTCTTCTATCTACATATTTTCCGGTTATACCCAATATTCCACTCCTTTTATTTAAGATTTTATCCATCCTTTGGGGTAAATATCCTTCTTTTTGCATTACATATAGGTCCAAGGCGGCATCATGATCTCCTGCTCTGGTTCCCATAATAGCTCCCTCCAGTGGAGTGAATCCCATACTGGTATCATAAGATAAGCCATCTTTTACTGCATTCACACTTACTCCATTTCCGATATGGCAGCTGATTAGATTGCATTCAAAGGGGTCTTTGCCTAAAAGAACCGCTGCCCTTTTAGCTACATATAATAATGAGGTTCCGTGAAAACCGTATCTTCTTATCCCGTATTTTTCGTACCATTGGTAAGGTACTGCATAGGTATAGACATAGTCAGGCATGGTCTGATGCCATGCAGTGTCCATAATAGCCATATGGGGAATATGGGGTAACAGTTCCATGGCTGCCTCAATACCCATGATATTGGGGGGATTGTGCAGAGGAGCTAGTCCTGCTAGATCTTTAAAAGTTTTCAAGATTTCTTGATTGATGATAACTGATTTGGAGAACTTTTCCCCACCATGAACTACTCTATGACCGATGGCTGAAATATTTGATAAATCTTTGATGGCTCCATATTCAGAATGGATAAGACTGTCAATTATTAATTTTATCGCTTCTTTATGGGTAGGGCAATCGTGTTTTAAGGTAATCTTTTCTTTACGATTAACCTCATGAACACAGAAAGAATCGCGGATTGTCACTCTCTCCACTATTCCTTTGGCGATTATCTCTTTTTTGGTCCAATTGTAAAGCTGATATTTTACCGAGGAACTACCACAGTTCAAAGATAGAATGATCATAGTTTTTCCCCCAAAATCTTTTATCTTTATTTAAGCTTGAAAACTTATTTCTAAATATTTTTATTTTAATAATTTACAGAATTGACCAATTAAATTAGTCGATAGTGAATAGTTGTTAGTCGTTAGTTTATAATATAAGTTTACAGTTATCATATACAGCTAAAAACTTAAAGCGAAAAGCGAAAAACCATAATTCAAAACCCAAAACTTTTTCTCTCAATACTAAATTTTAAGTTTTAGTTTCTGCTTTTTTATCTTTTCATTTTTGTTATATAATATGCAAGATAAGAAAGATGAAACTCAATATATAAAACAATATTTTTAAATTTTAAATTTTGAGCTATGGCTTTACGTTTTGCGCTTTTCATTTTTCGCTATATACTATACGCTCTACGCTAGTTCTATATACTAACGACTAACTACATTTATACTTCGCCCGCTTGTAACACGGTAATTGCTACCACATTAACTATATCTTCAGCACTGCAGCCACGAGAAAGGTCATTAACCGGTTTTCTCATTCCCTGAGATATAGGACCTATAGCTTCCGCTTTTGCTAATCTTTCTGTTAATTTGTAAGCAATATTACCGGATTGCAAATCGGGAAAGATAAGAACATTAGCATTTCCAGCAATTTTGCTATCCGGAGCTTTTCGTTTTCCGATCGAGGGAATTAATGCAGCGTCAGCCTGAAATTCCCCATCAATAAGTAATTCTGGTTTCTTTTCTTTTACTATTTTAGTGGCCTCGACTACCTTGTCTACTAAAGGATGTTGCGCGCTCCCTTTGGTAGAAAAAGATAACATTGCCACTCTGGGTTCAAAACCAACCAGGGCCTTTCCGGTTGCAGCGCTGGCGATAGCAATATCAGCAAGTTGTTCTGCGTTGGGTTCTGGATTTATAGCGCAATCTGCAAAAACCATAATCCCATTTTCTCCATATGAACAATCAGGTACAACCATTATAAAAGAACTGGAAACAATACTTATTCCAGGAGCGGTTTTTATAGTTTGCAGAGCTGGTCTAAAAACGTCTCCTGTCGAATTAATAGAACCGGCAACCAAACCATCTGCATCATCATGGTAAACCATTAATGCACCAAAATAAAGAGGATTTTCTAATAATTTATAAGCCTCATCTAAACTTAATCCTTTATTCTTCCGAAGTTGATAGTAAGATTCGGCATATTTTTCCATTTTATCAGAATCTTTGGGGTCTATTATTTTTATTTCATCTGGTAATTCCACTCCCAATTCTTGGGCTTTAGATTTAATAATTTCTTCTCTCCCTAAAAGTATTAAACTGGCAAAACCTTCATTGATAATAGTCTCTGCCGCCTTAATCATCCGCGGTTCTTCTCCCTCTGGAAGTACAATGATCTTAGGATTCTTTTTGGCTTTTTCTCGAATAATTTGCGATATTTTCATCTATCTTCCTCATTTTAGGTAATTTATTAATTACAGAACTATCATTCTATAAAAAAATTTACTATAATTATAACATAAACTATTTTTTAAATCGAGGAATTTATTTTGAAAATATTAGGAATTATTGTCGAATACAATCCATTTCATAATGGCCATCTTTATCATCTTTCTAAGGCAAAAAAAATAACCAATGCGGATTATGTAATAGCAGTTATGAGTGGGAATTTTCTGCAGAGAGGTGAACCGGCAATTATAAATAAATGGGCTCGAACAAAGATGGCACTAAATGCCGGTGTTGATCTGGTTATTGAAATTCCTTTTGTTTTTTGTACTCAAGACGCAAACGGTTTTGCTTTTGGAGCAGTAAAACTGCTTGAGTCTCTTCAAATTGTAAATTATCTATCTTTTGGTTGTGAAACTAATGATCTTAATATACTTTATCCTATATGCAATTTTTTAAATAATGAACCACCCAGATTTAAAGAAATGATAAAACATAATTGTAAGGATGGTTATGAATTTCCTAGGGCAAGGGCTCAGACCTTATGTGAGTACCATAGAATTTTAGGAATAGACGGTTTAAAAAAAGTATCTCCCGCAGAGTTGAATAAATTATTAAAACAGCCCAATAATATTTTAGCTTTAGAGTATATAAAACATCTATTAAATTTAAATAGCAAGATTAAACCTATAGCCATTCAAAGAATTGGAGCAAGCTATCATCAAAAAAATATTGAAGGTAAAATATCCAGTGCTACCTCAATTAGAAATGAAATACTAAATAATTTTACCGCCTCCAAAGCCAACATTTTTACCATAAATGATAAAATTAAATCAACCATTCCTTCATCGGGATTTCCGGTACTGAAAAAAGAATTAAGTGAAGGCAGAGGTCCTGTTGTCTTTGACTCCTTCCAACAATCTATTTTAGCTATATTAAGAAGAACGTCATCGGAAGATATTTCCCGTATTCATGGAGTAATTGAAGGGTTAGAAAATAGAATAAAGAAGGCATCTTTAAAATCTCATAATGCAGAACAGTTAATTAATTCAATTAAAACCAGGAGATATACTCGCACTAAGATTCAACGCATAATTTTACACCTTATGATGAATTTATCAAAAGAAGATATAGCCATATTTAATAGATGCGGGCCTTTATATGCAAGAATTTTAGGATTCTCTAAAAAAGGCAAAATTCTATTAAGAACAATTAAAAAAAATTCTTCCGTTCCTTTAATCAGTAAATTATCAAATTATCTAAGGCAACCAATTTCTACGGGAAATGATGATATTCTAAAAAATTTAACAAAGATGCTTGATTATGACATTCTTTCTACCGACCTATATGTCCTCGGTTATAAAAATAAGGAAGAGAGAGTGGCAAGGCTTGATTTCACTCATAAAATAGTAATAAAAGAAGACTAAATTATTTCCTATAATCTATAATAACTTGTTTATAATTTTATCAGCTTCATTATTGTATCGTCAAAATCATCGACTGGAATGATTCTTATTCCATGACCGAATTTAAGAGCTTCTGAGTAATTTTTTTGAGGTACTAAAAATACATCGGCCTTCTTTTTTTTTGCCGAAATTATTTTTTGTTTAATTCCATCCACCTCGGTTATTCTCCCATTGGTACTCAAATTACCAGTTCCAGCGATTATCAAGCTACTACTTAGATCGTTTTCAGTTAGTTGATTCAAAATTTCTAAAGCAATCATTAGACCAGCAGAAGGTCCCCTTATTTTGTCTAAATTAATTTTTATTTCTAAGGGAAACTTACACTGAAGATCTTTAGTTTCGGTATAGATTCCGATTCCTATTCTTTCCGTTTCATCATCAGTATCAGGAAGTTCAATAAGAGGAATTGATGTTGAGTAAGTAGCATTATCTCTTAAAAAAGCAATTCTAACTATTTGATTTGGATGGTAACTTCTAATAATCTTTGAAAATTCTTCTAAAGTATGAGTAGATTGCTCATTTATCTTTATAATAACATCGCCTGGTAATAATTTATTTTTTGCCGGACTATTGTCTAATGCACCCTTAACCAATATTCCTCGTCCTGATATTTCCGGTAAATATCCCGCTTTTCTTAGAGCTACAATTTTAGAAATCATCTGGCTTTCCTGCATCAATTTGTCCATTATATTAGCATAGTCTTCTTGGTTCATATTAAACAATATTTCATCATCTTTATTTTTTAGGTCTATATTCGGATCAAAAAAGCTGTAAATATATAATAATAAATTTGCTTTTATTATAGCAGTTGATGTAAGGATGAATTGACCTTTGGCGTCTTTTTCGCCATTTTCTACCGAAATATTTTCACCAAGCCTAATGGCCTGCCCGGGAATTACCAGAAAATAGGGAATGGGTACTAGATTAAGCACGAATAAAATTACGATTATAATAATTATAAAATATCTCTTAATTTGGAACATCTTTTCTCTTTACCATAATATAGATAGATTTTGCTTCAATTTAATAATAAATGTTATTATTAATAATACGACCAAACTGCTTTATTATACTTTCTTATTGGAAAATATTTTCTTTAAATTTTTTTCTACCATTTCGGGAACTAACTGTGATATGCTGCCATTTAAACTTGCAATTTCTTTAACTATACTGGAATTTAAGTAGGAATACTTGGAGCAAGTAACCATAAAAATAGTTTCAATTTCCGGAGCAAGACTTTTATTCATTAAAGCCAGCTGCGATTCATGCTCAAAATCAGAGATAGCTCTCATTCCTCTGATTATAATATTTGCTTTATTTTTTCTTACGAAATCAGTTAATAAACCAGAAAACGACTGTACTTTAACTTTTTCTAAATTTTTGGTGGCATCTTTTATCATATCTGTTCTTTCTTGTGCTGAAAACAAAGTTATTTTCTTAGAATCAACTGCTACTGCTACTATTAATTTATCAACAATTTTAGCAGTTCTTTCTATAATATTTAGATGGCCATTAGTAACCGGATCAAAACTTCCTGGATAAACGGCTATTTTCATTTTTCCCTCCTTTTATTTTCGTATATCGTATTGCGTATATTTCCCCCTCACCCTAACCCTCTCCCTCCAAGGGGAGAGGGAAAAAAGATTCTGT
>Ga0265595_1001296_pt1 | contig 19571 bp, 20 predicted proteins | sample saktaG_15_FD_190148 | JGI IMG/M metagenome (GOLD analysis project Ga0265595, IMG submission 190148) | Saline water microbial communities from Sakinaw Lake, British Columbia, Canada - sak_2013_06_06_50m | ecosystem: Environmental > Aquatic > Non-marine Saline and Alkaline > Saline ... | reverse complement strand
TTAGAACTTATAATTATCCTCAAGGTAGAGTATCCGACCATAGAATAAACTTAACCTTATATAAATTAGAAGCTTTTATGAATGGTGATTTAGATGAAATGATAGATGCACTAATAACTACTTTTCGAGCAATGCAGCTTCAGTCAGAAGAATAAAGTAGAATGTAGAATGAAAAAAATGTCATTGCGAGCATAGCGTGGCAATCTCATTTTCAATTCTCAATTATTATGTAATATGTTTTCTCTTTAAAGAATATTCTTTTTATAAGGATGTTTGGAGGGAAAACTATTGGAACATATATTAAATATAACTTTTGTTGGAATATCTGCTGGAGTGGTTGGAACGGCAATTGGTGGGATATTAGCACTGTTTTTTAGTAAAGCAAGTAATAAGATTATAAGTTTTGTTTTAGAGTTTTCCGCGGGCTTAATGGTAGCCGTAGTTTGCTTTGATTTATTGCCAAATGCATTTGAAATGTCAAATTTTTTACCTGTTTTATTAGGCATTTTTTCTGGTGTAATGTTTGCTATGTATATGCAGGAAAAAATAAAATATAGTCCTAAAGCAATTAGTAGTGGTAAAAGTGGTTTGTTGGGAACTGGAATAATGATGTTTGCATCAATAGCGGCACATCATTTTCCTGAAGGGTTGGCAATTGGCTCGGGATATGAGGCATCAACGGCATTAGGTATTTCTTTGACAATTGTATTAATATTTCATGATATTCCAGAGGGCTTAGCTTTAGCCCTCCCGCTTAAAAAAAGTGGTGTTTCATCTATTAAAGTAGTTTTGGCGGCGGCTATATGTGGGATTCCCACTGGAATTGGTGCTTTTGTAGGAGTGAGCATTGGATATATTTCAAAGGATATTATTGCTATATGTTTAGCGGCGGCTGGCGGAGCAATGTTATATGTTTCAATAGGCGATTTAGTTGCTGAATCGAAGCAAATTTATAGTGGTAGATGGTCATCGGTTGGAAATGTATTAGGAATGCTTGTAGGTCTAATAATCTCCTATTCATTAGGATAAATGAGGGATGAAAAATAAATACTAAGATTTTTAAATTAAATGAAAATAAAATTGATTATTGTGCAATTAATGAGATTGCTAATATAATAAAAAATGGCGGTATTGTTGCTATTCCAACAGAAACTGTTTATGGTTTAGCGGCAAATGCTCTTGATGAAATATCTGTAAGTAAAATCTTTATTGCTAAGGGCAGACCATCGGACAATCCTTTAATTGTTCATATTTCAAGTATTGATCAAATAGAAAAATATGCAAGAAATATACCAAAAAAAGCATATACTCTTTTTGAAGAATTTAGTCCCGGTCCCTTGACAATTGTTTTAAAAAAGAAAAAAATAATTCCTTATATTACCTCTGGAGGATTAGAAACAGTTGCTCTTAGAATTCCTAATAATAAAATAGCACTTGAAATAATCAAAGCATCTAATTGCCCTTTGGCCGCACCCTCTGCAAATATTTCTGGTTGCCCAAGTCCAACAAGATTTGTGCATATTCAAAAGGATTTAATGGGTAAAGTATCTGCTTTGGTTGATGGAGGAAATTGTGAAATTGGAGTTGAATCAACTGTTATTTCACTTATAGGTAAAACACCTAATATTCTTCGTTTGGGCGGAGTTACAAAAGAGCAAATTGAGAAAATCATAGGAAAAGTTGCGGTTGATAAAGCGGTTTTGGAAAAAATAAGTGATGATGATAAGGTTAGTTCTCCCGGGATGAAATATAGGCATTATGCTCCAAAAGCAAAGGTTATTTTAGTTAAGGGTGAAAATAATAAAGTAATTAACTATATTAATTCAGTTTGTGATAGAAATGATGGGATAATGTGCTTTAATAAAGAAGAAAAAATGTTTTTCAATACGAAAAATGTTATATCTTATGGAGATAATAACCAACCTAAAACCTTGTGTTATAATCTTTTTGATGTTTTAAGAGAATTAGATGAATTAAATGTAAATAATATATATGCCCGTTGTCCAAATAAATTAGGAGCAGGTGTAGCGGCTTATAGCAGACTTGTAAAGGCATCTGGCTTTACAGTTTTAGATGTTAGATAGGAGCGGATTTTATGATTATAATTGGTGTAACTGGCGGTTCTGGAAGTGGAAAAGGTGAGGTAGCAAAAGTATTTGAAAACAATGGTTATTATAATATTGATACTGATTTAGATGCTAAATCAGTTGTTAAAAAGGGCAGTAAGTGTTTAAAAGAGATAGAAAACTGCTTTTTAGATGTAGTTTTAGAAAATGGTGAATTAAACAGAAAAGCATTAGCTAAAATAGTTTTTAACAATAATGAAGAAATGAATAAATTGAATTCAATTATTCATAAATACATTACTATAAGAGTTATAAATAAGATTAAAACTCTTAAAAAAAAAGGAATTGATAAGGTAATAATAGATGGAGCGGCTCTTTTTGAAAGTGGAATAAATAAAAAATGTTTAAAAGTAATTGCAGTTGTGGCAAGTGGAAAAAATCGTTTAGATAGAATAATGAAACGAGATAATTTGACAATAGAACAAGCTAAGATGAGAATTAATGGACAAAAAAGCGATGAATTTTTTACAAAAAATGCAGATTTCGTTATAATAAATGATAAAGATATTAATAATCTCAACAAAAAGACCAATGATATAATAAATCATATAAAAAAGGATTATTTGAAATGAAGAAAAAAAGGATATATATATTTATTTTTTGCATTGTATTTGCTTTACTATTAGCGTTATCTCCATTAATAATAAATAGAATATTCAAACATATTTACCCCATAAAATATGAAGAATTCGTAATGAAATACTCCGAAAAATATAATATTGAGCCGTCTTTAATTTATGCAGTTATAAAAACTGAAAGTGGATTTGATAAAAATGCTAAATCTAATAAAAATGCTGTTGGATTAATGCAAATCACGGAGGAAACATTTAATTGGCTTATTATTAAAACTCCAGAAAATGATAATAACTTGAGTTTTGAAGATATTGTTGATCCAGAAAACAATATTCGTTTAGGCACATTTTTAATAAAACTAAATTTAGAGTATTATGATGACGAAAACACTGCCATTTGTGCCTATAACGCAGGAAGAGGTAAAATGGATAGTTGGCTTAGTGATATTAGGTATTCAAAAGATGGCAAAAAAATTGATATAGTTCCCTATGAAGAAACAAAAAATTATTTAAGTAAGATTATGTCTGTTAGGAAAATTTATAATCAACTATATTTTGATGAAGGAAGTGTAAATTAATGAGTGAAAAATCAAAAGGTGAGTTATTAAAAGAAAAGTTATTCTTAAAAAGTGAAAATTGTTTTAATGTTTTGGGACAAGACGAAAGTGCAAAAGCTTTTTTGTTTTGTGATAATTACAAAACCTTTTTGGATTCTGCTAAAACGGAGAGAGAAGCCGTTGCTTTTGTTATTAATGAAGCAATAAATAACGGATTTGCCCAATTTGATAGCAGTAAAATTTATAAAACAGGAGACAAAGTATATTACAATAATCGCAATAAAGCATTAATTCTTGCAGTAATTGGTGTTGATAAGTTGGAAAATGGATTTAGTATTGTAGCATCACATATTGATGCACCAAGACTTGATTTAAAACCAAGACCTGTTTATGAAGAAGGAGAACTTGCTTTTTTAAAAACACATTATTATGGAGGAATAAAAAAATACCAGTGGACTGCGGTGCCTTTAGCAATTCACGGAGTGATTATAAAAAAAGATGGAAACACAGTAACTGTAAATATTGGCGAAAAAGAAAACGAGCCAGTCTTTTGCGTTACTGATTTATTGCCTCATTTAGCAAAAGACCAAATGTCTAAAACAATGGAAAATGGAATTTTAGGTGAGGCTTTAAATGTATTAATTGGAAGCATTCCTTTTAAAGATGATAAAAGTTCTGAAAATGTAAAACTTAACATTTTAAATTTATTGTTTGAAAAGTATGGAATAATAGAACAAGATTTTATTTCAGCAGAACTTGAAGTTGTGCCTGCATTTAAAGCAAAGGATGTGGGTTTTGACAAAAGTATGATTGGTGGCTATGGGCAAGATGATAGAGTATGTGTATTTCCTGCATATTCAGCAATATTTGATGTAAACAAGCCGAATAAAACTACAGTAGTTGTTTTAACTGATAAAGAAGAGATAGGCAGTAGTGGAAACACCGGCTTAATGGCATCTTATTTAAAGAATTTTCTAAAATCTCTTTGCAACTCTCAAAAACAAGATTTTATTAAAACTCTAAACAACTCAAAATGTTTATCTGCCGATGTTAGTGCTGGCTTTGACCCTAATTATCCTGATGTAAACGAAAAAAACAATACCGCATACTTAAATCATGGCACTGTTTTAACTAAATATACAGGAGTAAAAGGAAAAGCGTCAACTTCTGATGCAACTGCTGAATTAATCGCATATTTTAGAAAGATTTTTGATGACAATGCAGTAATTTGGCAAACAGGCGAATTAGGTAAGGTTGACCAAGGTGGAGGCGGAACTGTAGCACAATATATTGCTCATCTTGATATTGATGTAGTTGATTTAGGTGTGCCTGTTCTTTCAATGCATTCGCCATTTGAAATAACATGCAAGTCGGATATTTATATGACTTATAAAGCAATATTAGCATTTTTTAATAACTAATTATTTCATTCCTGAAAATAAAAGAAATAATATAATTAGAATTATATCATCTTCTGCCTCTTCGTTAATTAGTAAAAAAAGCAAAACGATAAGTAGCAAATCATCAGTTTTAAAATTTTTTAGAATGTTTGATAATGGATTATCTCCGCCAAAAAGTAAAGATTTGTTATGATGTTTTTCTAATTTCTTTATATTATCTGAATGATTATTTTGTGAATCATTAAATTGAGAAAGCATAGAGGTTTCCTTTGCTCGTTTAATTGCTTCTTGTTGCATTTTAAATAAGTCTCCATCAGACTCAACACCTATTTCTCTTGCCAAAATAATCACCTCAAATTATTTAAAATTTAAAATCATCGCCTAAAACGAGTGCGATTTGCGAAAATTTTAGTAACTTAATTGCATTGTCCATATTTTCAATCCTTTTGTGGCTTAAATATGGTCTTAAAGCCATTAATAAATTAACTCGTTTATCATCTTTTGTGTTAATTTTACTCATTAAATTTTTAACTTTCAAAAGCATTGATGTGTCTAATCCACTGGGAGTTTCTGAAGAGGTTGTATTTTCACCTTTTTTAGTTTTGTTTTCATCCCCTGCCAGAAGTAATCCGGCGAGGGATTTTATCTTATCAAGGCCTTCAGGACTTTCCAAAAGTCCTGATATCATATTGGATATATCGTCCATTGTAGCCTCCATCCTTTCTAAAAGCAAAACAAAAATTATTTATTTTTAAAAAATTTTTTTAAACTCTCTTTTGCTTTATCTGAACTTAAAAGCAATTTTAACATTTCAGGATTATCAACTAATGAAGTTATTTTTTCTAAATCATTGGGTGAAATCTTTTGCGATAATTCATTTAAAGCTTTATCATCTTTAATTAGAGCATCAAGACCATCTGCTTTATCTCCTAATATTGCTTTAACTGTTTGTGCGGCTTTTCTTAATTTTTCAGGATTTTCAGTCTTCAGTTTTTTTATAAATTCTTCATTATTATAGTTACTCATAGTTTACCCCCAAATTATTACTTATTAAATATTATGAAAAAAGTTGTGCTAATATAACTTTATACATTATTATATTAAATTATTAAAATTAGGTGAAAAAAATATGAAAATTCTTGTATTTTCTGATTCTCATCACACAGTAAGTCCAATGTATAATGCAATAAAACAAAATCAACCTCAAATGGTAATACATTTAGGGGACTGTATTAAAGATGCGATGGAAATAAAAAATGATTTTTTTGAAATTAATTTTCAGTTTGTTAGTGGTAATAATGATTTTGATTATTCTATTCCAAACTATAAAACAATAGTTGTAGAAAATAAAACTATTTTTTTAGCACATGGTCATAATTATAATGTTAAGTTTGGAATGCAATTTATTTTTAATACTGCAAAAAAGGCAAATGCAGATATATTGCTTTTTGGGCATACTCATATTCCATATAATTCGATAGATTATGGTATGTATGTTTTAAATCCAGGAAGTTGTGGTAAAAGTTATTTTAGAAAAGCAACCTATGGAATTTTAACAATTAAGGAGGGCAAAATAAATGCGACTATTGAAAAAATTTAAAATTCCAACTATTGTTTTTCGTATAATATTATCAATATTTATTATGAGCGTATTAATTTTGCCTGTTAACTATTTTGGAATAGAAGCATTGGGCTTAAAATATTCATATTCATTAGAAAAAGCACCAAATGTGCAAGCGATAATTATTTTGGGTGCTCATGTTTTTTCAAATGGACAGCTAAGTCAAATGTTAGCACATAGACTTGATTATGGATATGAATTGTATAAATTAGGCAAGGCAGAGAAAATTATAGTAAGTGGCGACCATGGAACAAAAAATTATGATGAAGTTAATGCTATGAGAAATTATCTTTTGGAAAAAGGTGTTTTATCCCAAGATATATTTATGGACCATGCAGGATTTGATACTTATGACACTATGTTTAGAGCAAAAGAAGTGTTTTTGGTTACCAAAGCAATTGTTGTATCTCAACAATTTCATATGGTTCGAGGAGTGTATATAGGTAGAGAATTAGGTATGGAGGTTTTTGGTGTTGCTTCAGACCCCGTAAAATATTATGGAATTGAATATAATAAAGCAAGAGAAATATTTTCAAGATTAAAGGCTTTTTTTGAGACCGAAATATTAAAAAGCAAACCAAAATTTTTAGGAGAAACTATTCCATATTGGGAAAATGGAGAAAAAACAAAGGGATAAAAAAATTCAATATCGTTAAACTTAACAGTATAAACATATATAAATAAACAATATTATCTATAATGACAAATTTTTAAAATTATACAAAAAAGCCTTGATAAAATTGTTAATATTATGTAAAATATAATTGAAAATAAGTGGAGGATTTTATGACTATGAAGTATATAATTTCTAATACTAAAAAGCACCTAAAATTCAGGGATTTTTGCGGGTATTTTGTTACCAATAAAATATTGAAATCTTAATGCACCTTAAAATAGGTGCAATTTTTTTTGAAATTTAAATTTACTTAAAGGAGAAAGTGAAAATGCTAAAGAAAAAAGTAGCACTTTTAATGGGTAGTGATAGTGATTTTCCGTCATTAAAGGGTTGTATTAAAATTTTAAAGGATTTTGGAGTGGATTTTGAGTTGCATATTATATCAGCACACCGAACACCTCGCAAAGCGGCTGAGTTTTCGGAAAATGCTATTAAAAATGGTTTTTCAGTAATTATTGCCGCGGCAGGTAAGGCGGCACATTTGGCAGGAGTTATAGCGGCACACACTATTTTGCCTGTTATTGGAATTCCCATTAAATCTTCAACACTTGATGGATTGGATGCTCTTTTATCAACAGTTCAAATGCCAAAAGGTGTTCCTGTGGCAACTGTGGCAATAGACGGTGGAGAAAATGCCGCATTATTGGCTATTCAAATTCTTGCAATTTCAGATAGTGATTTAGCAAAAAAACTAACAGTTTATAAAGAAACAATGGCAAATGAAATTAATAAAAAGGATTTAGAATTACAAAGAGAGGTAGAACAAATTTGAAAAATGAAAGGAAACAATAGTATGAAAAAAATGGAACAAATTTATGAAGGCAAAGCAAAAAAGGTATTTAAAACTGATGACCTTCAGCTTTTTATTGTAGATTATAAGGACGATGCAACTGCTTTTAATGGAGAAAAAAAAGGAACAATAGAAGGCAAGGGCATAATTAACAATAAGGTTACAAATCATCTTATGAAAATGCTTGAATTAAAGGGTATACCAACTCATTTTGTAAAAGAGTTATCCGAAAGAGAAACCTTAGTAAAAAAGGTTAAAATTATTCCAATTGAGGTTATTGTTAGGAATATTGCGGCGGGTTCGTTATCAAAGAGATTAGGTATTCCTGAGGGAACAAAGATGAAATCAACAGTATTAGAGTTTTGCTATAAGGATGATGCTTTAGGCGACCCTATGATTAATGATTATCATATTTTTGCTATGGATTTAGCAACAAAACAAGAACTTGAATTAATTGCCGATTATTCTTTTAAAATAAATAAGTATTTATCTGAATATTTAAAGGATTTACAAATCGAGCTGATTGACTTTAAATTAGAATATGGAAAAACTGATGATGGGGAAATTATATTAGCAGACGAAATTTCACCCGATACTTGTCGCTTTTGGGACAGTGTTACAAAAGAAAAATTAGATAAAGATAGATTTAGAAGAGATTTAGGAAATGTGGAAGGTGCTTATCAAGAAATAATGAAAAGGTTATTAGGAAAATAATTGTATAAAATAAATGTTGAAGGGATTGTTTAATTAATGGGTGGAATTTTTGGAGTAGTATCAGAAACTGATTGTGTAATGGATTTATTTTTTGGAGTGGATTATCATTCTCATTTAGGAACTAGACGAGGTGGAATAGCAGTTTTTAATGGACAAAGTTATAACCGCACAATTCATAATATTGAAAGCTCTCCCTTTAGGACCAAGTTTGAGAAAGATATAAATGAAATGTCGGGGAAAATGGGCATTGGCTGTATTAGCGATACCGAGCCTCAACCTTTAGTTGTTCATTCCCATTTAGGTTCTTATGCTTTAACAACAGTTGGAAGAATTAATAACAAAAAAGAGTTAGTCAAACAAGCGTTTAATAATAAAGGAACTCATTTTTTAGAAATGAGTGGAGGAGATATTAATGCAACAGAGTTAGTAGCGGCATTAATTAATACTCAAAGCAATATTGTTGAAGGAATTAAATTTGCACAAAGTGTTATTGATGGTTCAATGACATTGCTTTTACTTACAAAAGATGGGATGTATGCCGCAAGAGATGCATTGGGAAGAACACCTTTAGTATTAGGTGCAAAGGATGGAGCATACTGTGCTTCTTTTGAATCATTTGCATATTTAAATTTAGGATATCATGATTTAAGAGAATTAGGTCCTAATGAAATAGTATTTATTACACCACATAAAGTTGAAATATGTTCTCCTCCTGGAAAAGAAATGAGAATATGTGCTTTTTTGTGGACATATTTTGGTTATCCCTCTTCAACATATGAAGGTATAAATGTAGAGGTTATGCGTTATCGTTGTGGAGCAAATCTTGCAAAAAATGATGATGTTAAGGCGGACTTCGTCGCTGGAGTGCCTGATTCAGGAACTGCTCATGCAATTGGATATGCAAATGAATCTGGAATTCCATTTGTAAGACCATTTATTAAATATACACCTACTTGGCCAAGAAGTTTTATGCCAACAGACCAAAGCATTCGTAATCTTGTTGCAAGAATGAAATTAATTCCTATTGACCAATTAATTCGTGGAAAAAAATTGCTTTTTCTTGACGATTCTATAGTTAGAGGAACACAAATGAGAGAAACAGTTGAATTCTTATATAATAGTGGTGCTAAAGAAGTTCATATCCGCCCAGCTTGTCCTCCTTTAGTATTTGGTTGTAAATATCTTAATTTTTCTCGTTCAACTTCAGAACTTGATTTAATTACAAGACGAGTAATATTGGAACGAGAGGGAAATAATGCAGAAAAAATGTTATACGATTATAGTGATAGCAAAAGCAAAAACCATCAAGAGATGGTTGATAGTATTGGTAAAAAGTTAAACTTTACTTCTCTTAAATATAATAAACTTGAAGATTTAGTTGATGCAATTGGGATACCAGAGTGTAAGGTATGCACCTATTGTTGGAATGGTAAGGAATAAATGTTAATAATAAATATATATTAATAAATTTGAGAGGAAACTTATATGAGTAAAAGTTTTAGCGAGAGTTATAAAGCGGCAGGAGTTGATGTAACAGCCGGCTATAAGGCTGTTGAATTAATGAAAGAACATATAAGAAAAACAGGCATACCGGGGGTTTTATCCTCAGTTGGTGGATTCTCTGGTATGTTTGAACTTGATATTAAAAACATTAACAAGCCTGTATTAGTTTCAGGAACAGATGGAGTAGGGACAAAACTAAAAATTGCATTTATGTTGAATAATCATTCAACAGTAGGGCAAGATTGTGTTGCAATGTGTGTCAATGATGTTTTATGTGTTGGAGCAAAGCCATTATTTTTCCTTGATTATATTGCCTTAGGCAAAAATTTTCCTCAAAAGGTCGCAGATATTGTTAAAGGTATTTCGGACGGTTGTGTTTTAGCAGGATGTGCTTTAATAGGTGGAGAAACTGCTGAAATGCCCGGATTTTATCCCATAGATGAGTATGATTTAGCAGGCTTTACAGTAGGTATTGTGGATAAAGAAAAAATAATTGATGGCTCAAAAGTTAAATCTGGTGATAAACTAATTGGCTTGGCTTCTTCGGGAGTTCATAGCAATGGATTTTCTTTAATTAGAAAGGTTTTCCAAGTAGATATTAGTAAAGTAAATATGAATTTTGATGAGTTAGGTTGCACTTTGGGGGAAGAATTAATTAAACCCACAAAGATATATGTTAAGTCTATGTTAGCGGTTATTAATGAAATTGGAGTTAATGCAGTTTCTCATATAACAGGCGGTGGTTTTTATGAAAATATTCCGAGAATGTTGCCAAACAATTTAAAGGCAGTTATAAATAAAAATTCTTTTCCTATCTTACCAATTTTTGAACTAATAAAAAGCACTGGAAATATAAGCGAAAGAGATATGTTTAATACCTTTAATATGGGAATTGGAATGGTTATTGCTGTTGATAGTGAAAAAGCAAATAAGGCTATTAATCTATTTGATAGTTTAGGAGAGAAAGCATATATAATTGGAGAAGTGGTTGAAGGCGAAAACGGAATAGAAATTAATTAGAATGAGGAATTAAAATGTTGTCATTGCGAGCGAAGCGTGGCAATCTCATTTAAATAAAATTCATTATTTTCTTATTCCATATCCTTTAAAAGGAGTTGAACATAAAATGCTAAATATTGCTGTTCTAGTTTCCGGTGGTGGAACAAATTTGCAGGCAATTATTGATGCTATTGATAATGGTAAAATTACAAATGGTAAAATAGCATTAGTTTTATCAAGTAAAGAAGGTGTCTTTGCTATAGAACGAGCGAAAAAACACAATATTCCTTATTTAGTAATTGAAAGAAAAGAATATAAAGATAATTTAGAATTTAGCAAAGAAATTTTAAAAGCGTTAAGCACTTTTAAAATTGATTTAGTAGTATTAGCAGGTTTTCTTTCAATATTATCAAATGAACTAATAGAAAAATATAAAAATAAGATTATAAATGTTCATCCTGCTTTAATTCCTGCTTTTTGTGGAGATGGCTTTTACGGTTTAAAGGTTCATCAAAAGGTGCTTGAATATGGTGCAAAGGTTACAGGTGCTACCGTTCATTTTGTGAACAATATTACCGACGGTGGCGAAATAATTCTGCAAAAAGCAGTTTATATAAATGAAGATGATACCCCCGAAACTCTTCAAAAAAGAGTAATGGAGCAAGCGGAATGGGATATTTTGCCAAAGTCAATTGATTTGATATGCAATAATAAAATCGAGATAGAAAATCGAATTGTAAAAATTAAGGGGTAGAAAATATGTCGATTATTAATATTGAAAATGAATTACACAACAATTCATATCCCGGTAGAGGAATAATTATTGGCAAAAGTGCAGACGGCGAAAATGCTGTAATTGCTTATTTTATAATGGGACGAAGTGAAAACTCAAGAAATCGTATTTTTGTTTTAGATGGTGAAAATCTTAAAACAAAAGCATTTGACGAAAGCAAGGTTGTTGACCCAGCATTGATTATTTATTTTCCTGTCAGAGTTATTGATAATAAAACCATTGTTACAAACGGTGACCAAACCGATACAATAGTTGATTTTATAAAGAAAGGCAAAATTTTTGAAGATGCTTTAAGAACAAGAGAGTTTGAGCCTGATTCACCAAATTACACTCCGAGAATATCGTCAATACTTGATGTAAAGGACAATGACTTTACATATAAATTTTCCATTTTAAAATCCTTAAATGGCAATCCTAATAGTTGCATAAGATTTTTCTATGAATATAGTCAGCCAATTAGCGGACAAGGGCATTTTATCAGCACTTACAAGTGTGACGGAAACCCACTTCCTTCATATGAGGGAGAGCCAAAAACAGTTGAAATGGGTAGTAATATTGATGAACTTTCCAATATTTTATGGAATTCTTTGAATGAAGAAAACAAAGTTTCTCTTTTTACAAGATTTATTAATTTAAAAACAGGAAAAACTGAAACGAAAATCATTAATAAAAATATTTAATGGTAGGGGCGACCCTGTGTGGTCGCCCGTTAATGAAAGGATTAATAAAATGCCAAAAGAATTAGAATTAAAATATGGTTGCAATCCAAATCAAAAACCTGCAAAAATCTTTATAAATAACGGGGAATTACCTATTGAGATTTTAAATGGCAAAGCGGGATATATAAATTTTTTAGATGCTTTAAATAGTTGGCAACTTGTTAAAGAGTTAAAAAAGGCAACAGGAATACCATCTGCGGCTTCTTTTAAGCATGTAAGCCCAGCCGGTGCGGCTATTGGTTTGCCCCTTTCAGATACACTGAAAAAGGTTTATTTTGTTGATGATTTAGAACTTTCCCCACTTGCAAATGCTTATGCACGAGCAAGGGGAGCGGACAGAATGTCCTCTTATGGTGATTTTATTGCTCTTTCTGATACTTGTGATAAGCAAACTGCTACCTTAATAGCAAGAGAGGTTTCGGATGGAGTTATAGCACCTAATTATTCAGATGAAGCACTTGAAATACTAAAATTAAAACGCAATGGCAATTATACAGTAATTAAAATAGATGAAAATTACATTCCAAATACAATTGAACACAAGGATGTTTTTGGAATTACATTTGAACAGTGCAGAAATGAACTATTAATTAATGATGAGTTACTTTCAAATATCGTTACAAATAATAAGAATTTGCCTCAAAATGCGAAAATTGACCTTATTATTTCACTTATAACTTTAAAATATACTCAATCAAATTCAGTATGCTACGCAAAAGACGGTCAAGTAATCGGAGTTGGAGCAGGGCAACAATCAAGAATTCATTGCACCCGTTTAGCAGGAAACAAGGCAGATATTTGGTATTTACGTCAACATCCAAAGGTATTAGCCTTAAACTTTAAAAAAGCGTTGGGTAGACCAGATAGAGATAATACAATTGAAATATATATATCAGAGCATTATATGGATATTTTATCAGATGAAACTTGGAATAAATTCTTTGAAACAAAACCTGAAATATTATCTTCAGAAGAGAAAAAAAATTGGCTTAAAACCTTAAAAGATGTGTCATTAGGCTCTGATGCCTTTTTCCCATTCGGCGATAATATTGAAAGAGCTTTTAAAAGCGGAGTAAAATTTATTGCACAGGCGGGCGGTTCAATAAGAGATGATAATGTTATTGAAACCTGCAATAAGTATAATATGGTTATGGCATTTACGGGAATAAGATTATTTCATCATTAATTTATTATTTGTAGGGGCGACCTTTGGTCGCCCGCAAGAACGGAGGTAAATATGAAAGTTTTAGTAATTGGTGGCGGAGGAAGAGAGCATACTATTGTATGGAAATTAGCTGGGAGTAAAAAGGTAACAAAAATTTGGTGTGCCCCCGGAAATGGTGGGATATCAAAGTTAGCCGAGTGCGTAAATATTAAGGCTAATGATGTTGAGGGTGTTGTAAATTTTGCTAAGCAAAATAATCCCGATATGGTTGTAGTAGCACCCGATGACCCATTAATGTTAGGAATGGTAGATGCATTGCAAAATGCAGGTATTAGAGCATTTGGACCTAATAAGAATGCCGCATTAATTGAAGGAAGCAAAACCTTTTCAAAAGAATTAATGCAAAAATATAATATTCCAACAGCACAGTTTGAAGGTTTCTCTGATATGCGAAAAGCATTAGCATATTTAGACACAAAAAAAACCCCTATTGTTGTAAAGGCTGATGGATTAGCATTGGGCAAAGGCGTTGTTGTGGCGGCTACTATTGAAGAAGCAAAAAAAGCAGTTGTCAATATAATGGGTGAAAAAATATTTGGAGATGCTGGCAACAATATTGTAATTGAGGAGTGTTTAGTGGGACCAGAAGTTTCTGTTCTTGCCTTTACCGATGGCAAAACTTTAATTCCAATGGTTTCGGCACAGGACCATAAAAGAGCTTTTGACTTTGATGAGGGACCAAACACAGGTGGAATGGGCACATTTTCTCCAAGCAGACTATATACAGACGAGATAGCAAAATACTGCGAAAAAGAAATATTTTTACCTACAATAAAAGCTATGAACCACGAGGGCAGACCATTTAAAGGTGTATTGTATTTTGGCTTGATTCTCACAAAGGATGGACCAAAAGTTATTGAATATAATTCAAGATTTGGCGACCCTGAAACGCAAGTGGTTTTACCAAGATTAAAAACAGATTTATATGAAATATTTGAAGCAGTAATAGATGAAAAACTTCACAAAATAAATATAGAATGGGAAGATAATGCCGCAGTTTGCGTAGTTGTGGCAAGTGGAGGTTATCCTGCAAAATATGGGACAGGATATGAAATTCAAGGAATAGAAAATGCGGAAAATGAAAATGTAGTAGTTTTTCACGCTGGCACAAAAATTGAAAATGGTATTTTCTTAACAAATGGCGGACGAGTATTAGGAGTAACAGCAATAGCGGAAAATCTTGATAAAGCAATTAAAACTGCCTATTCAGCAGTATCAAAAATATCCTTTAAAGACCATCATTATAGAAAAGATATTGGAATTAAATAAAGTAAATATTTAATGATTTAATTTATTTTTTTTTATTGAATTTTCTTTTGTATTTTTCGTAAAAAAAGCAAATAAAAAAGGTGGAGTTACCCACCAATTATATTTTGATATTAATTTTTTAAATCTTATAAATAGCTAAAGCCTCAATTAATTCATTTTCATCACTGCCACTTTTTATGTTTACAGTAATTGGCTTTGTTAAATCCAAACTAAATATCCCCATAATTGATACAGCATTAACTGTATAATCTCCAGAGGAGAGGCTTACATCGCAAGAGAATTTAGAAATAGTTTCAACAAAGTTTTTAATTTCAGTTACTGAGCTTAGTAAAACGGAAAAACTTGACACAAAAAATCACCTAAACCTTTTTTTAATATTATAATATCATAAAATTTGAAATAGTCAACTAAGTATTTTGCAAAAAGGGAAAAAAATATGAAGGTAGCATTTTACACCTTGGGCTGTAAAGTAAATAATTACGAAACTACTGCAATTCAAAATGAATTTATAAAAAAAGATTTTGAAATTGTTAATTTTGATACAATTGCGGATGTTTACGTAATAAATACTTGTGCGGTAACAAAACAAAGCGATAAAAAATCTCGTCAAATGATTAGGCGGGCAAGAAAACTAAATGAAAATGCTATTATTGTAGCATGTGGTTGTTCAACAGAAGTTTTAAAAGATGATAATAGTTTTTCTCAAGCTGATATTATTATAGGAAGTGCAAACAAAACAAATATAGCTAATATAGTAATAGATTATTCAAAAGATAAGAAAAAATACATTTTTGATACAAGTATAGATGAAATAAAGGAATTTGAGCATATGTCGGTATTATCCTTTCAAAATAAAACAAGAGCATCAATAAAAATTGAGGATGGATGCGATAATTATTGTGCTTATTGTATAATTCCATTTGTTAGAGGTTCAGTTCGTTCAAAACCTATTGAAAAAGCATTAAGTGAAATAAATGAGTTAGCAAAAAACGGATATCAAGAAATAGTGCTTACAGGAATTCATTTAACATCTTATGGCAAGGATTTAGATAATATTAACTTAATTAATTTAATAGAAAAAATCGGAGAAATAAAAGGTATTGAGAGGTTAAGATTAGGTTCATTAGAACCTACATATCTTAATGAGAAAATTGTAAAAAGAATAAAAAAAATCAAATCTTTATGTCCTCATTTTCATTTATCTTTACAAAGTGGTTGTGATGAGACCTTAATTAGAATGGGTAGAAAATATACAACTTGCGAATATGAAAAAGAAGTAAAACTTTTAAGAGAGCATTTCCCTAATTGTTCTATTACTACTGATATTATGACTGGTTTTCCAAATGAAACTGAGAAAGAATTTAATGAAAGTTTTGAATTTTTTAAAAAAATTCATTTTTCCAATGCACATATATTTACTTATTCAAGAAGAAAAGGAACAAAAGCTGATATAATGCCTAATCAAGTTGACGAGAATATTAAAATTAACAGGGCAAGGATTTTATTAGAACAATCTAAAACAGATAAGCAAAATTACTTAAAACTTCAAATTGGTAAAAAAAACGATATACTTTTTGAAAACACCTATAAGAATGGATTTTATGAAGGATATACAAGTAATTATATCTTAGTTAAGGTGAAAAGTGATTTAGATGTAAGAAAAAGCTTTAAAAATGTTGAAATTTTACAAGTGAAAGAAGATTTTTGTATTGGACAAATAATATAATATTTGCTACAATATTTTTTGTGAAATATTTATTTTATTATTAATGCTGTTTGGAGAATAATAGGTATGGAAGAAAAGCAAGAATTAATTGAAGAAAATGATAATTTTTTTGAACAAAATATTGATGAAAGCAATAATACAATTCAAACTATTGACCATAAAAATATTGCACCTGTCGAAAAAGAAAAAAAACCACCCAAAATTCATCTTGATATATTAGATGGATTTAGAGGGTTAGCAATTTTAATTGTTATGTGGTTTCATATTTGGCAACAGTCGTGGCTTGGAACTGATTTTGAAATATTTGGTATGAAGTTTAATTTTGATTTTATACCACGAACAGGTTTTATGGGAGTTGAACTTTTTTTCTTTATTAGTGGATTTGTATTATTTTATCCTTATGCAAGAAGTTTTTATGAGGGTGCGAAAACTCCAAATTTAAGAAGATATGTATATCGAAGATTTATAAAGATTGTTCCTACTTATTACCTTTCTCTTCTTGTAATGGTTTTATGGCCTCACAATTTGAATATTACCGATGCTAAGGAATTAGGTATATATGTATTAAAACATCTTCTTTTTATTAATAGTTTAACAATTGACACTTTTTATGATAGGATAAATGGTGTACTTTGGTCACTTTCTGTTGAGGTGCAGTTTTACATAGTTTTTCCTTTGATAGTATTATTAATGAAAAAGTTTTACAAAATTGCACCGTTAATTGTTTTTATTGTAACAAATATTTTTGCAATAATGTATAGAAATTACTACATTTCAAACCCAAAAGATATGTCATTTATGTTTAATCAATTACCGGGAGTTATAGATATATTTGTTGGCGGAATGTTTACTTGCTATTTGATAGTTTGGGCAAGAAATAAATTTAATTTTAATATTATACATAAAATAGTTTTTGCAGCATTATCACTCACATGTTTATTAACATATTTTTATATGATGAGCCAATACAATAGGGAAGCAATGCAGATTTGGCAAAGTAGCAATCGTCAATATTTTGTATATTTATTTATGGGTATGATGGGATTTGGCTGTCTATCGATTGGTGTTTGGAGAAAAATAGTTGCAAATAAAGTTTTGGTTTTTCTATCACTCATATCATATAATCTTTATATTTGGCACGATTATATATTATTACAGTTACTTAAATATCGCATACCTCCTTTTATTGGAAATAATCAACACGATGATCCAAACTTTAACAAAGTTTTGTATACTATTTTAGCCTTTGGCATTTCAATAGTAGTTGCCACACTATTAACATATTTGTTTGAAATACCATTATTAAAAAATGGATTTAAGGGCATATATGTAAAAATCAAATCATTATTTCTAAAACAAATAAAAAAAGTTTAAAAAATAATATGTTCATATTTTGGAGGTAAATTAATGTCGAAGGTTTACAGAATATATGTAGAAAAAAAGAAAGAATTTGCAGTAACTGCAAATGCTTTATTTAATGATGTTATCAAAAATTTGCAAATTACCCATCTTCAAGGCATTAGAATACTCAATAGATATGATATTGAAGGTATTAATTTAGAAATTTTTGATAAGGCAAGAGATATAATTTTTTCAGAACCGCAAGTTGATTTTACTTATTTGAACATTCCAAAGATTGAACAAGAGCATAGAATTTTTGCAGTTGAATATCTACCGGGACAATTTGACCAAAGAGCAGATTCAATGGAGCAATGTATTGGAATTTTAACAGCAGGGGATAGGCCGAGAGTTAAGAGTGCTCAGGTGTATATGCTTTTAGGAAATTTAAATGATTATGATAAAAACAAAATTGCAAATTATTTAATAAATCCAGTTGAAAGTAGAGAAGCTACTTTGGGTAGATTTGAAACATTAGAGCAAAAATATGATATTCCTAAAAGTGTAGATGTTATTGAAGGATTTATTAAACTTTATAATGATGAATTAAAAACATTTATAATTGAATACGGATTTGCAATGGATTTTGACGATATAAAGTTTTGTCAAGACTATTTTAAGAATATTGAAAAGAGAGAGCCAACCATTACTGAACTTAGAATGATAGATACATATTGGTCAGACCATTGTAGACACACAACCTTTTTAACAAAAATTGAAAAAGCAGAAATAGAATCAGAAATGGTCAAACAAGCCTATGAATTATATTTGAATTCAAGAGAAATTGTATATGAGGGCAAAAACAAACCTATAACCTTGATGGATATAGCAACAATAGCAATGAAAAGATTAAAAAAAGAGGGAAAATTAATAGATTTAGATGAGAGCGAGGAAATTAATGCTTGCTCAGTTAAGGTAAAAGTAAATATTAAAGGAATTGACCATGATTATTTACTTATGTTTAAAAATGAAACTCATAATCATCCAACTGAAATTGAACCTTTTGGAGGAGCGGCAACCTGCTTAGGTGGAGCAATTAGAGACCCTCTTTCAGGAAGGTCTTATGTTTATCAGGCTATGCGTATTACGGGCTGTGCTGACCCCAGAATACCTGTAGAAGATACAATGCAGGGGAAATTACCCCAAAGAAAAATCACTGTAGGTGCGGCTAATGGCTACAGTTCATACGGTAATCAAATTGGCTTGGCAACAGGTTTTGTAAAGGAAATTTATCATAGTGGATATGTTGCAAAAAGGCTTGAAATTGGAGCGGTTATTGGAGCAGTTCCAGCTAAAAATGTTATTAGAGAAACCCCGCAAGAAGGAGATGTAATAATATTATTAGGTGGAAAAACAGGTAGAGATGGTTGCGGAGGAGCAACAGGTTCTTCAAAATCTCACACATTAGAATCAATATTAAGTTGTGGTGCAGAGGTTCAAAAGGGAAATCCACCTGAAGAAAGAAAAATTCAACGACTATTTA
>Ga0265595_1001294_pt1 | contig 19627 bp, 17 predicted proteins | sample saktaG_15_FD_190148 | JGI IMG/M metagenome (GOLD analysis project Ga0265595, IMG submission 190148) | Saline water microbial communities from Sakinaw Lake, British Columbia, Canada - sak_2013_06_06_50m | ecosystem: Environmental > Aquatic > Non-marine Saline and Alkaline > Saline ... | reverse complement strand
TGGCGCTGGCCGATATCGGCGGGGAAGTCAAGAATCCACGCAGGAACCTGCCGCTGGCTTTGATTATCTCGTTCCTGATCATACTTGTGCTGTATGCCATTCAGCCGCTGGCGCTGGTCGCCACCATGGACTGGCAGGAGGTCGCCAAGATCGGCAACCCCGCCATCATGGTGGACGCGGGCAGGTTGATGCCGGGCTGGGGCCTCTACATCGTCTTCATCGCCGCCCTGGGTGCAATCGTGACGACCATCAATGCGCTGACCTGGTCGGCCTCCCGTGACCTGGTGGCCTGGGCGCGCGACGGCATGTTCCCCAAAGCGGTTGCGCACCTGAGCAAATTCAAGACGCCGGATGTAGCCATACTGATCATCATCATCATTGAGGTGCTGGGGGCGATGATCGCGGCCACCATCGATAAATACGCCCTGGCCTCCGTGCTGGCCTCCAGCTTGATTACGATCATTCTGGCCTGGTGCGTATTCCGCATCCCGAAAAAGATGCCCGACCTGTACAAGAAATCCCTGTTCAAATTCAATACATTCTGGCGCTGGTTTACCTATATCGGCGCGCTGATCACCTCCGGCATCATACTTCTGTCGGGCATTTTCCTCGATATGATGGATGAAAACGGCGACCCGACCAGGTTCCCCTGGGTAGTGCTGATCTTTATAGGGTCTTTGCTGCTCGGGACAATCTGGTACCTGGCACGCCGGGCCTATCTAAAGGGCAAAGGCGTGGACTTGGACCGGAATATGCAAAAAGTGGCCGATGCCACCCTGGCTGAGGCCGAGGAAAAGCTGTCCGCCTAATCCTTTCAAAAGTAATCTTTGCTCGTAGCAGGCAATAAACGCCCTGCCGCCGGATGGGCCTTGACCCGGCCACCGTTCCCCGGCAGGGCGTTTCCCCATATCCCCATTCCGTGATCCGAATATACGTAAAATAACCTATTGACAGACCCCTTGTAATATTTTAGAATTAGCCTGTCTATCGAGCGCTTGATAGAATGACGGCAGGTGAAGTGTAAATGACGAGTAAAGAGCTGGATATGTCGGGCAGCTACAGCGAGGTAGCGGATAAGCTGGGGCAGAAGGCCGGTCATAAGAAGTGGGAGATAGTAAATGCTGCCGCCGGGCTTTTTATCAGGAAGGGGACATTAAATACCGGTGTCCGGGATATAGCGGAGGCCAGCGGCATAACGGTGGGGACACTTTATCATTATTTTAAATCCAAGGATGACATCATCACGGCCTTTCTCGATTTTGCCGTGCAGGGCACGAGTGAATTTGTCAGGATGACGACCGAAGCGCTGGCGAAGCTGCCGCCGCAGGAAGCGATGAGGAGGGCGATCAGGCTTTACATCGAGTATACCAACGAGGCGCAGAGCATAGTCCTTTTCTGGCATCAGGAAACCAGGAACCTGCCTCCCGATCAAAGAAAACGGCTGATGGAAAACGATATAGTGCTGGCGTCACTATTTGAGAAACTGATCGAGGTCGGGCGCCGGGAGGGAATCTACAAGATAGAGGACGCAGCGCTGGCGGCGCACAGTATTATAGTGCTGGGTGATATGTGGGCTTTCCGGCGCTGGTGGCTGGGCCGGCGATACACGTCAGAGCAGTACATTGGTAAGCAGATCGAATTCATCCTTCATGGATTACATAACGGCAGCATCGAGATAACAGGGGAATCCCGCAAGGAGGTGCACAGGAAGTTATAAAGAATACCGCTGGTTGTATAAACGATTAAATGTATTTTAATGACGGAGGTTGAACTTGGCAGAACAAAAACCCGAGATGATGAAAAGAACGATAGGATTGTTCGAGGCTGTGGCCATGATCACAGGCCTGGTGGTGGGCGCCTCGATCTTCGTTCTGGTCCCCAGCATGGCCGGCATGACCGGCCCCAGCGTCTACCTGGCCTACGCCGCGGCAGCCATACCCGCGATCTTCGTGGTGCTTTACGAGATCCAGTTGACCGGCACGCTGCCGGTGACTGGCGCCAACTTCGTCACGGTCACCCGGGTGCTCAATCCGTTTTGGGGCGCCATCATATCGTTTGCAGCTGTGCTGGCCATCCTGGCATCCAACATCCTGGTGGCGGTTGGATTTTCGCAGTACGTAATCGCCTTCATCCAGTCTTTTAACCCGGCTTTCAGCCTGCACCCCTGGATACTACCCATAGCTATCGTGGCATTTTTTGCGCTGATCAATTTACTGGGTGTGAAAATTGCAAGCTGGATACAGATGGTGCTATTCCTGGCATTCATAGCAGGCATGATCATCTTCGGCATCGTCGGTACCGCCAATATGAACCCGGCCAACCTGGTCCCGCTCTTCCCCAACGGCGCTATGATGTTCATGGTGGTGACGGTGCTGGCCTGCTTCTCCTGGGCCGGCCTGGTGGCGCTGGCAGACATCGGCGGGGAGGTCAAGAACCCGCGCCGCAATCTGCCTCTGGCCCTGATCATCGCCTTTGTAATCATACTGGTGCTTTATACCTGGCAGCCTTTTGCGCTGGTTGCATCCATGGGCTGGCAGGAAGCTGCCAAGGCGGGCGCGCCGGCCATTATGCTGGATGCGGCCAAGCTGATGCCCGGCTGGGGCATCTGGATTATCTTCATCGCCGCCATGGGCGCGATACTCACCACCATCAACGCGCTGACCATGTCCGCCGCACGCGACCTGGTGGCATGGGCGCGCGACGGCATGATGCCCAGGGGTGTGGCTCACCTGCACAAGAAATTCAAGACACCGGACGTGGCCATACTGATAGTGCTGATCATTGAAATCCTGGGCATTCTCGTTTCAGCCACCATCGACAAGTACGCACTGGCAGCCGTGCTGGCATTGATGCTGATACAGATCGTATCAGCCTATTGCATCCTGCGCATACCCAATAAGCTGCCTGACCTGTATAAAAAATCCATCTTTAAGTTCAACGGGTTCTGGCGCTGGTTCACCTTTCTGGGGACCGCCATTACATCAGGTTTCATCCTGCTGATGGGCTTCTTCCTGGATACCATGGATAAGGATGGCAATCCCACTCAAATTCCGTGGACGGTGCTGGTCTTTATCGGAGTCCTGATAGCAGGTGTTATCTACTACTTCGCCCGCAACGCATATCTAAAGAGCAAGGGTGAGGATCTGAAGGCGAACCTGCAGAAAGTGGCCGATGCAACTCTGGCTGAAGCCGAAGAAAGACTCTCTATATCATAGATGGGGCGAGCCCGTTTGTGATACCAAGGTAATTGAATATACAAGCGACCGGGGCCCGGCGCATCCTGTCAGGAAAATAATCCGGGTCCCGGCAACGGCATAGACTTTGATTTGAAAACCTGGTATGGCCACATAGACGGCCAACATGCCGGGCACTATATAGTGAAAATATAAAAGTCGGAGGAGGGTTATCATGGCATCAGCACTGGATGGTATAAAGGTGGTGGAGCTCTCCACATGGTTCGCCGGCCCCACCTGTGGTATGTGGCTGGGCGAGCACGGCGCGGATGTGGTCAGGGTGGAGCCGGTCGAGGGCGACCCGTTAAGAGCGATGTTCTCGTCGGGCGTACTGCCTGCGGAGCTGGATATCGGCTATAACTGGATGTGGGAGATGGCCAACCGCAGCAAACGCTGCATCACGCTCGACCTCAAGCAGGAAGAGAGCCGCAAGATCATGCATAAAATGGTGGGACAGGCCGATGTCTTCCTGGCCAACCTTCGGCCCTCCACGCTTAAGCGCGCCAGGATGGATTACGATACTCTCAACAAGCTCAATCCGCGTTTGGTCTACTGTAATATCACCGGCTATGGCTCTAAAGGCCCGGGCGCCGACTGGCAGGCTTTCGATGAGACAGCCTTCTGGACGCGGTCGGGCATCATGTCCACTATGGGTGAGCCGGGCACCCCGGCCGTCCCTCTGCGAGGCGCAATGGGTGATAACACCACCGGTGTTTTCGCCCTGGGCGCTATTTCCCTGGCGCTTTATTCCAGGGAGAAGACCGGCAAAGGCCAACTGGTCGAGCTGTCGCTCTACGGCAACGGCATGTGGGTGGCGGGCATCGATGTGCAGGGCGCGCTCGTCTACAACATGGAACTGGGCAGGCAGTCCAGATTCACCGTGGGCAACCCGCTGTACAACAGTTATGCGGCCAAAGACGACAAGTGGTTTATGTTCCAGATGCTGCAGACCGACCGCTTTTGGCCGGGCGTGTGTAAAAGCGTGGGCCGGGAAGACTGGCTTACCAAGTATCCTACACATGGTGACAGGTGCAAGGCCAGTACCGAGTTGATCAAGCTGCTGGATGCAGAGTTTGCCAAGTATCCTCGCGACTACTTCGCGAGCAAGTTTGATGAAAACGGCCTTATCTGGGCGCCGGCGCAGACCCCGACCGAGGTTATCAAAGACGCGGTGGCCCTGGAGAACGGTTACGTCGTAGAGTACGAGCATTTCGGCTACGGCAAGGTTAAAGGTATCCGCTGCCCCATCCAGCTCAAGGGCACACCTGAACGTACGCCGTTCGGCGCGCCAGAGTTCGGCCAGCACACGGAAGAAGTGCTGCTGGAGCTCGGATATAGCTGGGAAGACATCGGCAATTTCAAGGAAAAAAAGGTCATATTGTAACAGTCTTAAACGTAGGGGCGGGTCTTAAGCCCCGCCCGATAGCGGGCGCACCTGAAGGTACGCCCCTACACTGGGACTGAGATAAATCCGGACCGGCCGCCTTATGGCAAGGAGAAAACGATGTCGATTCTCATTTACGAGAAAAAAGACCGCATTGCTTATTTCACGCTTAACCGCCCTGATAAGCTTAATACCATGAGCGTGGAACTCAGCCGCCAGTTGATCAGGGCGCTTCACGACTTCGACGCAGATAACGACCTTTACGCCGGCATAGTTACCGGTGCCGGCGACCGGTCGTTCTGCGCAGGGGCGGACCTGACCGATCCTGAGCACATCGAGCTGGGCGTGAACTGGGAGGCCGATTACGACTGGCAACTGGCCAATATCAGGAAACCGCTCATCGCCGCCGTCAACGGCTACTGCCTGGGCGCAGGGTTCACGCTGGCGCTGTGCTGCGATATCAGGATCGCCTCGGAGAAGGCTTCACTGGGAACGCCGGACCAGAAGTTGAACACGGTTGATGCCTATGCATCGATCATGCTGTCGCGTATGATACCGGCCTCCACAGCCATGGAGGTGCTTATGACCGGCGACCGCTTGAGCGCTCAGGAGGCCTACCGGGTCGGGCTGGTCAGCCGCCTGGTCTCTCCGGCTGAACTGATCCCCTCCGCCGCCGCCCTGGCCAAGAAGATCTGCGGCAACGGCCCTGTGGCGCTGTGGGCCTGCAAGGAGATCAATAAAAGGACCCGCTACATGTCATTGGAAGATAGTCTGGCATTTTTTAAAACCATTACCGGGCCTATCCTGAAGATGGACGATACCAGGGAGGGTATCACGGCCTTCTTCGAGAAGAGACCGCCCGTCTGGAAACTTAAATAACCAAGGAGGGTAAACATGGCCTTTGAGACTGTAATCTATGAAAAAGCCCAGGGTATAGCGGTCATCAGGCTCAACCGCCCCAAGGTGCTGAACGCCATCAATGTGCAGTTGACCAGGGATTTCCACCAGGCCCTGGCCGAGGCGGCGCTGGATAAGAACGTTAAAGGGGTGATAATCAAGGGCGAGGGACGGGCATTTTGCGCCGGGGACGATCTTTCTGAGAGCCCGCAGGGGATGCAGGTGGAGGACATATTGCGATATGTGGAGGTACTGCAGGATACAACGCGTATTATGCTGAACATGGAGAAATGCATCGTGGCCGCCGTCCATGGGTACGCGCTGGGGGCCGGGTGTGAGTGGGCCATGAGCGCTGATATACGCATTGCGGCCGCGGACACCAAGTTTGGCTTCCCCGAGACCAACGTGGGGGCCGGTGTGACAAATGCCGGCACCAAGCTGCTGCCGTTGCTGGTGGGCATCGGCAGGGCCAAGTGGATGATATTCTCCAATGAGAGGATCGATGCCCGCACCGCCGAGCAGTGGGGTCTGGTTAACCGCGTGGTGCCGTTTGAGGATCTCGACACAGCGGCTATGGAGCTGGCAAAGAAAGTTGCGGCCAATTCCTCGCTGTCCATCAAACTGGCCAAACGCCAGCTCAATTACGGTACCTACCAGGACTACGAGCAGCAGATGGAGATGGAGGCGCACGACGTTGTCCTTACGCTGACGGGCATGGAGGCTGCCATGCGGGCTAAAGCGGCGCTGGACAGGACCAAGCAGAAATAATTAATCGAGGAGCAGTGAAATGATTATAGATTTCCGGGTCACTGTACCCATACAGGAATGGGTTGATGACGTTGAGGAGGCCAAGCGTTTATTCTTGACCAGCTTTATGCGGGGCTATGCGGAGTCTGCTTATGAAGTATCCGCCATGTACGATGTGACTGCTGAGAGCATGGTCAAGGCCATGGACGCTGCGGGTGTGGATTACGGCGTGCTGCAGGCGGAATGGGCGCTGGGTGATTACAGGAAGCTGAATGATGCTACCTATAAAATAGCCCGGAAATATCCGAAGAAGTTCCCGCGCTATTACCTGACCGTGAATGCCCTGGAAGATGACGACATGGTCAAGGTAGTTGAGCGGGAGGTCAAGGAGCGCGGCTTCAGCGGCGTCAACTTTCAGACTTGGGCGCAGCGCATGTATCCCAATGACAGGAGATTGTACCCTGTTTATGCCAAGTGCCAGGAATTGGGCATACCCGTGACCATCCACTCCTCCATTAATTTCACCATCGACCGCAGTATCGATTTCAGCCGCCCTATTTACATAGATCATATTGCGTGTGAGTTCCCCGATTTAAAAATCGTTGCCAACCACGGCGGCTGGCCGTGGGTGAACGAGCTGGTGGCTGTGGCCTGGAAACATAAGAATGTTTATATCGAGATCGGCGCGGTGGCCCCCAAGTATATCGGCACCCCCGGCACAGGGTGGGACCCCCTCATGATATACGGCAACAGCCTGCTGCAGGACAGGGTGCTTTTCGCCACGGACGACATGATCCCCTGGCAGCGCTGCATCGATGAACTGAAAGCCCTGCCTCTCAAGGACAAGGTCAAGGAGAAATGGCTGGGCCTGAACGCGGCGAAGTTATTGGGTCTGTAAAGCAGACGAAGGAGGCTGAACCATATGAAGAAGCAGACTAAACGGACAATACTCTGGAGCATCCTGGGCGCGGTGGCTCTAATAGTCATCGTCCTGGCCGTTTATATTACGGACCTGGTTGCTTTTCCTGGCAATATTGCAGAGACCGGATATGACCAGCAGGTCGCGACATCAGGTGTTAAGTCGACTTTCCATGAGGGCGTGATCTACCGCTATCCCGGTATCGTGCCCATGCTCGAGGTGTCCGGAGATTATTATGAGATGGGTCTTCAGTATGGCGTGTTATTGCGGCCGGAAATTGTGAACGGCATGGATTCAATGACCAGGATCCTTAAATGGAACGCTGATGAGATGGGCGTACCTTACCCGGCGCTGGTCGGGTTGATTAAATACCAGGCTCGCCAGATGGCGGCCGGCCTGCCGCAGACATACCAGGATGAAATGAGGGGTGTTTCAGACGGCTCCGGATTACCGTACGATACGGTCATATCCTGCTGCCTATTCTACGATGTCGGGATGGGGATGGGCTGCACCGGCGTACTTATGCGTGGACCAGAGGATTCAATCATTCAGGGCCGCAATAACGATACTGCTGCCTTTGGTGGTGAGGAATTGGCCAAGATGACGGTCGTCGTCCGCTATAAGGCCAAAGGCGCCAACGTCGTAACCCATATGGACCAGCCTCTTTATATGGGGGTGGAAACGGGCTACAACGATAAGGGATTAACTTTCGGCGAAGAGACCCTGTATGTAAAAAAACCGGATCCCAATGGTTTCTCTCTGCCCTACTTGATACGCATGGTAATGGAGGAGGCGTCAACTCTGGACCAGATTTACCCGTATTTCGACAGGTACCACACTATAGGAGCTTACGGCTGCGTCTGGAGCGACTTGCGTGCAGGCCGCGGCGCAGTGGTCCAGTTGACCCCCACAGCCTGGGTAAAGAACGAGATCAAGGATTCCCTGCTATGGAATTTTAACCGGATTTATGATCCTGAGATGGCAAAACAACAAGTAGCGTCGGTGAATGTTGGCAATAGCAATATCGACAGAGAAGCGGTGGCGTCCACCTGTCCGCAAAAGCCTGTATATGCAATTGAAGATGTGGTCAAATTTGTACGCGCTCAGACGGGTCCGGACGGCACAGATTACTCATGGTGCGGCACCAAGCGCCCGGTATGCAACTGGGCAGCTTCACAGATGATGATTTTCGATACTAAAAGCGATGGATTTTACATGGCGGTCGGGCCGTACTATGCGGCGCGCCAGGATATCTATCATTTCTATGACGATTTCTCCAGGCAACCGGAGCTTTTCATGCCGGCTATGCCGATCAAGCCGGTCATAGAAAAAGCGGCCCAAATCGAGAACCGGTTGATAAGCGGCGCAGAGAAGCTTGAGGCTTTCATTGACCTGGCCGGGCAATATAAAGACGATGCCAACGTTCAATTCCTGGTTGCCTACAAGGCCTTCAGGCTATCTAAGCCGGATGTTTTTGCGGAATATGCCCGGAAGGCATACGCCATGGACCCGTCCAATTCTGAGTACCGGATGTATGCAGGCATGGCGGCCTATTGGGAAAAGGATATGGAAAAAGCAGTGAGTCTCCTCGATGGAGTAACTGCCAGATACCCGGAGCAGGACCTGTTCAGACTAACGGTGCTGGAGAAGGCAAGTATGGGCATAGATCCACAAAAGTCGGCCCGGTACAGCGTGCAGAAGCAGGCCGTTATCGACAAAAATGAGGCACAAGGTTATAATGATATGAAGATAATACCTTTGATCAACGCGCTTGGCCAGGCCAGGTAATGATATAATCTGCGGAAAATAATCTTAATACACAGGTGGTAACCAATGGACAAGAGCTATACATCAGTCGGATCGGCTATTGAAGACATACCGGATGGCGCGGTCATAGCTTTCGGCGGTTTCTTTTCCGCCGGCAAGCCGCTGGCGCTGACACAGGCGCTGGCCAAAAAAGGCGTGAAAAACCTCACAGTGGTGGTTCAGCAGGTTGGAACCGGAAATGAAGAGATGCTGGAACTGGTCACCAACGGCCAAATAAAAAAGGCTATCTGTAATTACCCCTTCCCTCGATCGGCCAGCAAGGGTGCCCAGCATCACTTCGAGCAGGAGGTGCGCAAAGGCAAGATCACGCTGGAGATATACCCCATAGGCACCTTTGTCGAGAAGCTGCGCTGCGCCGGGGCCGGCATAGCCGGGTTTTACACGCCGACGGGTGTTGGGACAGTAGTGGCGGAAGGTAAAGAGACAAAGGTCTTCAATGGCATTGAATACCTGCTGGAGCTGGCTCTGCCGGTGGATTACGCCTTCGTGCATGCTTGGAAGGGCGATCGCGAAGGCAACCTTATCTATCGCTACACATCGCAAAATTACAATAATGCCATGGCCATGGCCGGGAAGGTGACCATTGCCGAGGTGGAGACACTGGTGGAAGCCGGGGAACTCGATCCCGATTGTGTACACACGCCCGGTATATTTGTGAAAAGGGTGGTGGAGACGGGCAGGCCGGATTTTTATCAGGTATCGGTATAAGATATTATCAGCCGGAGTTTAATATGAGCAAGATGAGTAAAGTTGTCGTACCGGAGACGCCTCCGCTGGAGCGCGAGATGATCGCCCTGCGCATAGCCAATATGCTCGAGGATGGGTCCTATGTCAACCTGGGCATAGGTATACCTACGCTGGTTTCCAACTGGATAGAGGGACGGGACGTCATCATCCAGTCTGAGATCGGCATACTCAAATGCGGTCCGCTTGCAGAGGAGGGGGAGCAGGATCAGGACCGTATCAACGCCAGCTGCCAGTTTATACACGAGATGCCGGGTAGCTGTTATTTTAATGTCGAGACGTCGTTTGCCATGATCCGTGGCGGGCGCATGGATGTGGCGGTATTGGGTGCCCTGCAGGTGTCGGCCAAAGGCGACCTGGCCGGATGGAACAACCCGGCCCGTGGCCTGGGCAAGACCGGCAACATCGGCGGGTCGATGGACCTCGCCGTGGGCGCCACCAAATTGATCGTAGCCATGGAGCATTTCACCCCGGCCGGCGAGTTCAAGATACTGGATGAGTGCGTCTACCCGCTGACGGCCAAAGAGTGCGTAGATGTCATAGTGACTAATTATGCCGTGATCGAGGTTACGCCCAAAGGGCTGCTGCTTAAAGAGGCGATACCCGGCATCACCCCGGAGGACGTACAGAAGATGACGGCTGCGCGATTGATAGTGGCAGATGATTTCCACGAGATGGAGCTGTAGCTCCTTTTTGCATGAAGGCTGAATTGAGACTAAAATAATAATCCGGAGGGATTTAACAATGGCCAATCAGATAGGTAAGAAATATGTCTGCAGCAAGTGCGGCTCCGAGTTCATCGTGACCAAGGGAGGCAACGGGCAGATAACCTGTTGCGGGCAGCCCATGGAACAGAAGAAGTAAGAGGACTTAAACCTTTACAGGAGAGATAAGATGGCAAACCAGCTTGGCAAGAGATTTAAGTGCGAAGTCTGCGGGACCGAGGTGCTCTGCACCAAGGCGGGTGAGGGTACCGTTACCTGCGACGGCAAAGAGATGGAGCTGCAGAAGCCCAAGGCGCTCCCCTCCTCCGACTGACAATATATGTTGGGGCGGGTTTAGCCTGTCCCATTTCGGGCGCGCCTGAAGGTACGCACCTGCAACACGGGCGTTGATTCGCCTACCACTCAATGACATAATAGGGATACTATGTCCCTGCACCTATACCGGCAACCGCTGTCCGGCATACGCGTCCTCGAGCTGTCCGGCCGCTGGACTGGATACTGCGGCAGACTGCTGTACGACCTGGGCGCCGAGGTTATCCTGGCGGAGCCGCCGGGAGGCTGTGAGACCCGCCGGGCAGGTCCTTCCCCGGCCGGCGAAAGTGGGCCTGAACTAAGCCTTTCTTTCTGGTACGGCAATGCAGGCAAGCTCGGCATAATCGTGGATCCCTTCTCCCCTCCGGGCCGGGAGCGCATCCTGAAACTGGCTCAATCCTGCGATGTGGTGGTCGAGTCCCACCCGCCCGGCTCCCTTGCCGCGGCCGGCCTGGGTTATGATGCATTGAGCCGGATCAATCCGGCGCTGATCATGGCCTCGGTCAGCGGATTCGGGCAGTCCGGACCTTACAGCAGCTGCAAATCCTGCGGCCTGGCTGCATCTGCTGCGGGCGGTCAGATGAGTGTCTGCGGATCTCCCGGCAGGCAGCCGCTGCAGCCCTGCGGCGAGCAGCCCTATTACATGGCCTCGCTCTTTGCCGCCTGCGGCATACTGATGTCGCTGCGCTGGCGGGACATGACGGGGAAGGGGCAGCATATCGATATCTCGCTGCAGGAGGCTGCCGCCGCCGCACTTGAACATGTTTTGGTTCAGTATTTCCACGATAACACTGTGGCCCGCCGGCAGGGCAGCCTGCAATGGAATGGGGCGGCCGACCTCTTTCCCTGCCGCGACAGCTATATTTTTCTGACCTTCAACCGCGAGTGGGACACGCTGGTGGAGATGCTCAAAGCGCGCGATATGGCCGCCGAGTTCCAGCAGCCTGCCTGGGGCGAGGAGAGTTACCGCAGGCTGCATATCGAGGACATACAGGAAGTGCTGACCTTCTGGACCTGCCAGCACGGCAGCGGCGACCTTTTCAAGCTGGGACAGGATATGCGATTTCCCTGGGCGCCGGTAGGCTCCATAGCAGATGTATTGCAGAACGTACAGCTGCGGGCCAGGCAGTTTTTCGTGCCGGCCTCCCACCCGCTTGTTAAGCAGGGATTCGAGGTACCCCGGCCCGTCATCGTTATACCCGGCACACCCAACTATGAGTGGTGCCGGGCGCCTTTCATCGGGGAACATGACGGGGAAGCTTTTTCCTGTAGGGGCGGGTTTGAAAACACGCCCGAAAAAGCGGGTGCACCTGAAGTTACGCCCCTACAAAATATCAGGGTGCTGGATTTCACCTGGATGCTGGCCGGGCCCTATGCCACGCGCCTGCTGGCCGACTTTGGCGCGGAGGTCATCAAAGTGCAGTCGCGGCAGACAGCGACAGGCGCCGAGGATAATCAGGCCGGATATTTCGCCGCCTGGAACCGCAACAAGCAGGGTATTACGCTTGACCTGTCCAGACCGGAGGCGCGTGACATCGTAATCGAGCTGGTCAAGAAGTGCGATATCGTCATGGAGAATTTTACGCCGCGCGTGATGCGTAACTGGGGGCTGGATTATGCGCGCTTGAAGGTGGCCAACCCCGGCCTGGTGATGGTCAGCCTCTCGGGATTCGGCCGCGGCGGGCCCTGGCAGGACTATGCCGCGCTGGGGCCGACCGTGCAGGCGCTGTCCGGACTGACAGGGCTATCTTCGTACCGGGAGGGCAGGCCCAACGGCATCGGGTTCGCCCTTGCCGACCACATTTCCGGCCTTTACGCGGTACTGGCAGCCCTTTCCGCACTGCGCCGCAGGGATTCCCACGGATGTGGTGAGCATATCGAGATTTCCGAGCTTGAGGCCGCCTGCAGCACGCTCGGCCCGGAGCTGATCAGCTTTTCCCTCGGCGGCCGTGCCGCCGGCCCGCAGGGCAACAGCCCCTCCCGGCAGCCCGCCGCGCCGTACGGGTGTTACCCCTGCAGGGGGGACGACCGCTGGTGCGTAATCGCGATCTACGACGAAGAGGAATGGCGCTCCCTGTGCCGTGCCATGGGCGATCCTGTGTGGGCGCGGCAGCAAAAGTTCTCGGATCTTCCGGGACGTTTTGAAAACGCGGAGGAACTGGACCTTCTGATCGGGGAATGGACGTCCGCCCATACCAATCAGGATGTTTTTCATGTGCTGCAGGAAGCGGGTGTGACGGCCGCGGCCGTCAGCGATGCCTCGGACCTGGCCGCCGATCCCCATCTGCAAGATAGGGGCTTCTTCGTTGAGCTGGAGCACCCGGTACTGGGCGTAGTACGGGCCGACGGAAATCCTATCAGGATGAGCGGCACCCCGGCGCGCTTTGTCCGCGCCGCGCCGCTGCTGGGGGCTGACAACCGGCGGGTTTTCCTGGATTTGTTGGGCATGGATGAGGAGCGTTTTAATCTGCTGGTTTCGCAGGGCGTTATCGCCTAAACGGCCCTGCCGTATACTACTTTGCCGTCCATCAAGGTCAGCTCAACCCTGATATCTTTCAGTTCCGCCGGACCAACGTGTAGCGGGTCGCCGTTCAGCACTGCCAGGTCGGCCAGTTTGCCCCTCGACAGGCTTCCCAACGTGGATTCGAGGAAGCACGAGTAGGCGGCATCGATAGTGTATAACCTGAGAGCCTCCAGTGGTGAAACGGCCTGGAACGGCGCAACCTGACATCCGTTTTCAGCAAGCCGCGTCACGGCGGCGAATATACCCTTGAGCGGGTTGGGCCCGGCCACCGGAGCGTCCGACCCTGCCGCCACCCTGAGCCCCGCCTTGAGCATGTCCTTCATGGCGTAGAGATGGCTTAGCTGCTCCCGAGGCACCGTGGCCAGGTAGCGTTCGCCGCTGTAATAGATAAAGGCCGGGTTGGTGGCCACGACGGCCCCCAATCTAAATAGTCTACGTGCCGCTCCGGGCGTACATACCGAGCAGTGCTCCAGACGGTGACGGCTGCCTTTGCGCGGGCATTTCTCCATGGCATATTCCAGGGCAGCGATGGCCGCACCGACCGTAGTTTCCTCCACGGCGTGCATGGCCGCCTGCCGGCCACTCTGCTGTATTTCGAGCACCAGGCGGTTGATCTCATCCTGCGGAGGATTGAGGTTGCCCCTGACCTCATCCAGCATGATCTTGACCGCCCCTCCAAGCAGCCCCGTGTCGTATTCGTTAAGCGGTTGCCCGGCGCCCAGCCGTTTTGCCTCTTCAACACCGGACATCATGACGGTGCGCGGCGGGAACAGGCCCCTTCTCTTCCAGTCGAGCAACCTGTTCCAGCGCTCGGGCCCGTTGCCCTGCGAAGCGTCCTGCACCGTGGTGATGCCCAGGCTTAGCAGCATCCGTCCGGCGCGGGACATTGCCCCATCGATCTCGGCTTCATCTACCGGCGGTATTACTTCGGCCAGGTAAGGGCCCATGCCGAAGAGCAGGCCGTTGGGCCGGCCGGTCTCCAGATCACGCTCGATCATGCCGCCCGGAGGCTCCTCACTCCGGCCACTAATGCCTGCCAGCGCCAGCGCTGGGCTGTTGAGCACGTGGGCGTGGCCGCTGCGGTGCACCAGCTTAACCGGGTGAGCGGTCGTGGCGAGGTCGAGATCGCGCAGGGTGGGATGCCTTTTCTCCGCCAAATAGAATTCGTTATAGCCGGCGCACCTGATCCATGCGCCGGGCGGTGTGGTTGCGGCCGCCGCCTTAATCCTGCAGATGATATCTTTGATGGACTTGACCGAATCGGGGCCCAGGTCGATATTAAGCAGGCTCTCGGCGTAGGCTGTCACATGGCAGTGCGCGTCGTGAAAGGCAGGGATCACAGCCCTGCCACGGCAGTCGATGACCTGGGTGGCTGACCCGGCCAGCTTTGAATCTATATCTTTGCTGCTTGTCTTGAGTATATATGCGCCGTCAATGTAAATGGTACTGGCCTGCGGGCGGTGCGGGTCGAGCGTTATGGCGTTGGCATTGCGCAGCACCAGGCCGGCCTTAATACTGCCCATCGCGAATCCTCTGGAAATAGAGATTGAGCCCTTCGTAAAAGGCGAGGGCGGTATCGTCCAGGTCGGGCGGCGGCATAAGGTTGGCTTCAGAGGGGTGATACAGCTCCTCTTCGCCCACCGGAAGCACGGGCAGAGCGGTATCCGATTCGCCGTCCCAGCTTGCTGTAAAGGGCAGTCCGATTCTGCCCAGGGGCGGGTCAACCGTTGCATCCACCAGCACGTATCGCCCACGTATCTCGACCCTGCAGGCCAGGTGGTTGACCGGTCCCATCTGTTGTGCCAGCTTCCATAGCTCCGGCGGGTAGAGCTCCTCGAACTCCGCCCAGCGATAGGGGTAAACGGCATAGAGCACATTCAGTCCTATCCTGCCGTACATATCGCACATCAGCAGGTGCTTGGGCGTACAGGAACCCATGTTGATATCCAGTATACGCCGGTAGTCGATGGGGCTGTTCAGCTCGGGCAGCACGCCGTAGGGAATATCGCGTATCCTGTAGAAGACCTCTATCATGGCCGCCTTACCGCTCTTGCCCGCCGTCCACCTGTGAAGGGTACGGCCGACTATGTCGTTCCCGTTCATATTCATAAGGGTAAAGCAAGCCGGCCGGTTCGTCAAAAGGAGTAACCGTATTTCAGCTTTACCGTCCTTTTACATTATAATTGACGCGAATTTAACTGTAAGGGTTGTTTTATATGGAGCCAACTTCAAACGCTCCCACGAGGCTTACCCAGTCGGGGATAGTAGAAGCCGTTCACATCCTTGCCCGGGCTTTTACCGGCGACCCACTGATGGACTATCTTTTCCCTGATCATGCTGACCGGCCCGAGCAGCTCGGCCATTTTTTCCGGGCCAACCTTGAGTATGCCGTTATGGCGGGGGAGGCCTATGTAGACTCATCCTTGGCCGGGGTTGCGGCCTGGCTCTTCCCCGGCGATGCTGAGCGGCCGGTTGTACCAAGGCAGGACGACCCGCGGTTCGGCCTGAAGGATGTACTGGGAGAGCACACATATCAGAGGTTAAGACGTTTCACGCAGTACATTAATAAGCAGCATAGGGAGTTGATACCGGGGAGCTACTGCTATTTGATGTTCCTGGGTGTTGACAGGGTGCAGCAGGGGAAAGGTACAGGCAGCCTGCTGATAAGGCCGGTGCTTGAGAGGGCGGACGAAAAAATGCTTCCCTGCCTGCTGGATACCATGACTGTAAAGAACGTTGCGTTCTATTCAAAGCGCAATTTCGAGGTACGAAGTGAAACGAAAGTATGCGGGGACGGGCCCCGAACCTGGGCCATGGTTCGGCCTCCGCAGCCCTGATATCAGCCGACGCTTTGTACGCCCGGCCTATTCCAGGTGGAAAATCCGTGCCGCGTTCTTATACAGGAACTTCTCTTTTACGCTGTCCTTCAGGGGCCACCGGTCGACCTCATTAAGCACGTCCCTGATCTGCATGCCGATGGAGAGCCAGTCGGAGCCGAAGCAGATCTTGTCCTGTATGGTGGAGTTGGCATAGCGCATGAACATATCCCAGCCGGTATCGGGCGTGGCAACATATTTAGGCCTGTGCGCTGAAGTGTCGATGTAGAGGTTATCGTACTTCCATGCCATGAGGACCATATCGGGTACCCAGGGCCAGCCGCCGTGCCCGGCTATGATATTCAGCCTGGGGAAATCGATCAGCACCTGCTCGAGGTAACGCGGATGCCCGTAATACATTGAAATATTGGCCATCCAGTTCACCGACGTATGTATCCAGATGGGCGCCCCCATTTTTTCGCACAGGTCGTAGACCGGGTAGTAGCGCCGGTCATCGGCGTAATAGCCGTGCACGAAGGGACGAAATACCACGGCTTTGAAGTCCTGCGTGGTGAGGGCGCGCTCCACGTTGGCCAGGCTCTCTTCCGGCCGGTGCGGGTTGTAGCCGGCAAAGGCTATGAACTGGCCCGGGTACTTTCTAAGTATGTCGGCCACATAATCATTGGACAATGCCGGGGTTGGTGGTAGCGTCTCGTCCATGTTGTGCACGGCCGACCAGGAGATCCCGGTTTCCCTCAATGTCCTCACGAAATTATCCATGCTGATCGGTCCTGTTTCGGCCAGGTCTATCAACGTTTCACGCAATTTATCCCCTGTGAGAGAGTTGGCCATCTCTTCGAACTCGGCAGGTGTGAGCCCCAGCCAGGCGCTCCACCTGGCGCCGAAAAGCTTGAGATAACCTTCCATGCCGGGTTGGGGGGTAAAGAGATCGGCGAACAGCATCTCCCGCGTGGGCAACGTGTTGGAAGTATCGATAATCATATTGCGGACCTCGCTGTATTTAATTTCAAGTTAAGTTTCATTGTTTAAGACGGTTGGCGTTTTGCTGCGTTTAAACCCAGATAATCTTTTCGCTGCGCAGCTCAGCTATCTCTGCATCGGTTTTACCGAGGAGCGTTTTCAATATCTCATCGCTGTGCTCTCCCAGGTCGGGGTCGTGCGGATTTACGCCGGGATCGACGCCGGCAGCAGCGCCGAAGAACTTGATCGGCAAGTTGAACGTTTTTACCTTTCCCAGTTTGGGGTGGTCGACCTCGACTACCATGTTCCTGGCCTTAAGGTGCGGGTCGTCAAGCAGTTCTTTCACATCCTTGATGATGCCCATGGGGGCATCCATAGCGATAAAAAGGCTCTCAAGGTCATCGGCGGTCATGTTTTCCCTGACCCATTTGGCGAAGACAGAATTGAGCATCTCCTGGTCGGCCGAGCGTTTGAGGAATCCTTCAATATTATTGCCCTTGTATTTCTCCACCAGGTCGTCCCGGCCCATCATGCCGTAAAGCTCCTCAAACACGGGGCTGCTGAAGGCGCAGACCATAACCCAGCGCCCATCCTTGGTAAGGAAGGTGTCCCAGGGCACGCCGAAGGGATCGAGGTTTCCGCGGCGCTGCGGAGCCACCCCCTCCATGCTGGTCTTGATCACGTTTTCTTCAAGCACGGAAAAGATGCTGTCCATCATGGCCACTTCGATCCGCTGGCCTTCACCTGTCAGGTCCCTCAGGCGAAGCGCGGATAATATGCCTGCTACCGCGTACAGTCCCATGATAGCATCTGCGATGCCCGGGCCTGTCTTGAGGGGCGACCTGTCAGGGTGGCCTGTCAGGCTCATCAGTCCACCCATAGCCTGCCCCACCGGGTCGATGCAAGGCCTGTTTGCGTAAGGGCCATAGCTCCCGAACCCGGAAGCAGAAGCGTAGATAATTCGCGCGTTGGCTTTTTTTACATCCTCATAGCCCAGCCCGAGCTGCTCCAGCGCATGGGGTGCGAAGTTCTCGGTAAGCACATCGCATTTTTTTGCCAGCTCCAGGCACAATTGACGGCCTTTGTCCTTTTTCAGGTTAAGAGCCAGAGACTTCTTACCCCGGTTCAGGGTGGCGAAATAGCCGCTGTAACCGTTTTTAAAAGGAGGCATGATGCGTGTCTTGTCTCCTACGGGGGCTGCCTCAATCTTGATGATATCGGCGCCAAGGTCTCCCAGTATCTGTGTCGCGAAGGGGCCGGCGTAGACCCAGGTCAGGTCGAGAATTCTGATTCCGCCTAAAGGTTTTATGCTCATGCTAAATCACCTCGAGCCGCGCTGAAGCGCCTGTTATCGCACAGGCGCTTCAAACTGCGGCAAGAAATTACGTTTATATCAATGCGGGTCAGGCCATCTTCCTGCGGTAGAGCAGGTAGTAGACAACGCCGATGGCGAACCACGCCACAAAGACGATCAGGGCCTCTGTTGTGAGGATGCCCAGGGAGATAAGGAAGGTGGGCACGACGCCGATCAGGGCAAGTATTGGTATCAAATTGCCCCAGGGCAGCCTGTAAGGCCGCTCGGCATCGGGCGCCTTCTTGCGAAGTATCATCACGCTGATAGCGGTCAGGGCGTAGGTCACCAGGACAGCCGATGCGGCGGTATCGAAGAGCACGATGAGCTGGGGCACGAAGCTGCCGATAATGCCCAGGATGCCCACGAAGATGATCGCCCAGTGAGGGACGCCGAAGCGCTTGTTGACTCTGGCAAAAAACGGCGGCAGTTCGTGGTCCTTGGCCATGGCCATCATCAGCCTGGAGGCGCCTACCACGAACCCGTTGAGGGTGGTCACCAGGCCGCAGAGGCCGGCTATGATGATGATGGCGGGGCCGGAAGGGCCGAGCAGCTTCTCGGCGATGGGTATGATGGGTACGGGGTCTGTGCTCTTGGCTATCTGCTCCCAGGGCAGCACGCCGGCATTGACGATGGCCACCGCCATGTAGGCTACGAGTACGAATAAAATGGACATCGGGATAACGAAGACCATCTTGCGCACCGGGGATTTCACTTCCTCGGCTGCCTGGGGCAGTATGTCGTAGCCCATAAAGCCCAGGAAGTAGATGGGAACCATCAGGAACATGCCGGCGACACCGCGGCCGAAGAAAGGTGTGAGGTTGGCCACGTCTATCTGGGCGAAGCCGGGTACGGCATAGATGAAAATGCCTCCGAACAGTATGACCGTGAGGATCAACTGCACGACGGCGGAGAAGGTGATGCCGATCAGGTTGATGATGGTGAAGATCACCGCCGCGCCGACGCCGACCCAGACGACGGGCACACCGGGGATAATGCCGGCGGCCAGTTTGCCGATGATAATGCACTCACCGGGCATCATGGCCGCGTAGGCCAGCACCAGCAGCCATCCGGCGGTGAAGCCGCCGAACTTGTTCATGGCGCGCTTGACGTAGATGTAAGCGCCTCCCGCCACGGGCATCATGGCGCAAAGTTCGGCGAAACACA
>Ga0265595_1001292_pt1 | contig 19671 bp, 19 predicted proteins | sample saktaG_15_FD_190148 | JGI IMG/M metagenome (GOLD analysis project Ga0265595, IMG submission 190148) | Saline water microbial communities from Sakinaw Lake, British Columbia, Canada - sak_2013_06_06_50m | ecosystem: Environmental > Aquatic > Non-marine Saline and Alkaline > Saline ... | reverse complement strand
TGCATAGGGGCGCCGCCGGCCATCGAGAGCTACCTCAACATCAAGAAAATCATCGCCACCGCCAGAGAGAGCGGGGCCGATGGCATACACCCGGGATACGGGTTTTTAGCCGAGAATCCCAGCTTCGCTTATTCCTGTGAGCGCGAGGGCATCAAGTTCATCGGCCCGTCCAGCCGTGTTATTGAGTTGATGGGCAGCAAGATCGCTGCGCGCAAGGAGATGGCCAGGGCCGGCGTGCCCATCACCCCGGGCACGAAGGACGCGGTAAGCGAATTCGAGGAAGCGAAAAAAATAGCCGTAAAGATCGGCTATCCCATAATAATCAAGCCTTCGGGCGGCGGTGGCGGCATCGGTATGACCATCGTGCATAGCGAGGCCGACCTCAAAAAAGGGTTGGAGAACTCCAGCAAGATAGCTGCCAGCACATTCGGCCTGCCGGAGATATACATCGAGAAATACATCGATAGCCCGCGCCACATCGAGGTCCAGGTGCTGGCCGACGCCCACGGCAACGTCATCCACCTGGGCGAGCGCGAGTGCTCCATCCAGCGCAGGCACCAGAAGCTGATCGAGGAAGCGCCTTCCCCAGCCCTGACGCCGGAGCTGCGCGCCCGCATGGGAGAAGTGGCGGTGCGGGCCGCCCGGCAGATCAAGTATGAGAACGCCGGCACTATCGAGTTCATTTTTTCCAAAGGCGAGTTCTATTTCATGGAGATGAATACGCGCATACAGGTCGAGCACCCGGTGACCGAGATGGTAACCGGCGTCGATATCGTCAAGGAACAATTGCTGATCGCGTGTGGCCAACCCCTGGGCATAAAGCAGGAGGACGTCCGGATGAACGGCTGGGCAATTGAATGCCGCATTAATGCCGAGGACCCGCTCAACAACTTCGCGCCCTCACCGGGCAAGCTGCGCGGCTACCGCTCACCCGGCGGCGTAGGTATACGTGTGGACAGCGGTGTGCACACACGCTACACCATCTCACCAAATTACGACCCCATGATCTCCAAGCTGGTGGCCTGGGGCCGCAACAGGGACGAGGCTATCGAAAGAATGAGGCGCGCCCTGTATGAGTACGTAATAGTGGGTGTGAAGACCAACATCCCCTTCCACAAGGCGGTCATGGAGAACGCGCGCTTCCGCAGCGGGGAGCTTGGAACGCATTTCATCACACAGGAAACGACGCTGATCGAAGATATGCAGACTATTATGGCGAGGGAAAAGCCGCTTGAGGAGAAGCTGTCACAGGTTTTCGACGATAGTAAACGGGCGGCGGCCGTGGCGGCGGCCGTAGCCTATACACAGATGATGCAGAAGAATCCCAGGGGCGGAGCTGACTCTTAAATAGGTAAGCGAGCGACCAGCTTTTAACTTGTTGAGGCAGGAGGGTCAGGCGGTTTATCGCCATCAGTATACTTGCTTTTATCGTCGGTAAATATGCCTGCCACGTTTTTACCGAATGCCTGTGCCGCCTTGCCCACATCCTTGAATTTAGCTTTCACCTCGTCGTCCTTGAAGCGCTCCCCCAGGGTCTCGGCCGATTCTTTAGCCGCTTTGCCCAGGTCGCGCGCCTTCTCCTTCAGCTTCGGGTCGTTGAATATCTGCCCCATAGCATCACCCAGGGCATCGAACATATCGCCCAGGTTATCGGCTGCGGACTTATTCTGCTCGTTTGGTGTTTCCTCCATGACAATCCTCCTTTTAGGGCTTGTGAAGTCCATTTTACTGCAAAAAGCGCCGCCGTTGCGCACAGCCTAAAACCGATTGGTGAAATCTGATAACATATAGCCACTCCTGCTGTTGCTTATTTTTATCTGAGGAGAGGGCTATGAATTTTTGGGCGGACGCAAAAAACAACCGGTTGATCGCTTTGGTCTGGACTACGCTTGATGAATTCGGCGCCGATAACAGCAGGCTTCTGGCGGCGGCGGTGGCTTACACCCTGCTGTTTTCATTATTCCCCTTCGCGCTGGCGCTGTTTTCTATAGCCGGCTTCATGATGTCCTCCGCGGAAATTCAGAACCAGGTCATTACCGCCATGGGCACCCTGGTCCCCGTGGCCAGAAACCTGATCGTAAATACGCTGGAGGGAGTGATCGCGGCACGCGAGGCGACGGGGATTATTGCCCTGCTGATATTTATCTGGAGCGCACTGTCCTTTTTCGATGCTTTGCGCAACTCCCTCAACCGTGCCTGGGGTGTGCCGTCAAGCCAGACCTTTGTCAAAGGCCAGCTTATGAATATCAGCATGCTGATACTGGCCATCATAGCCCTGCTCACCTTTACCTGGCTGACCACCACCATCCAGTACATGCATGAGTCAAATATGCAGCTGTGGGTTTTTAAATTTACCCGAACCACCCTCTTCGCCAAACTAATTTTCATGCTGTTCAGCGCTGTGCTGGCGTACGGGGTGATACTTTTTCTCTACCATTACATCCCCAGCAACCGGCCACGGTGGAGGCACATCTGGCTGGGCGCCCTGCTGGCCACCATCGGCTTTGAGATCGTTCGGTTCGTTTTCGTATGGTATGTGAAGAACTTCGCGCAGTATAACCTGGTCTACGGCCCCATCAGCTCGGTCATCGTGCTGCTGATGTTCATCTACCTGACTGCCTGGGTGCTGCTTTTCTTCGCCAAGTTCAGCTATGTCAAAATGCGCCAGGAAGGGGAAGGGATGATGATAGCCGGGGTTTCCACGCCCGCGGTTGAATAGGCTCCTGGGATGTGCAAGAATTGATTTTAATCAAATCCGGTTTAAGGGAGGCAGACCATGTTTAGAAAAGCTGGCAGGTTCATCATACTTCTGGCCGCTGTGCTGGCGGTTACTATCATAATAGCAGCGCCGGTAGATGCAGCCGATATTCGACAGGGTGAGAAGCTGGTTGTCCCGGCGGGGGAAATTGTTGACGATGACCTTTACCTTTTCGGCTCAAGGATTGCAGTTGACGGGACTGTCAACGGGGACATCATCGCCTTCGCAGATATCATCGACATCAACGGGCCGGTAAACGGCAACTTTAACGGCGGCGCCAATTATATTACGGTCAAGGGGCCTGTCAGGGGCTCAGTGCGCGTGGCAGCTTCAACTATGGATATCGATAGCAGCATCGGAGGCGACCTGGTGGCCGCCGCCTCTCAGTTAGATATAACACCAGGCGGATCGGTGGGTCGTGACTTACTGGCGGCTGCGGGGACCGTGCACGTGGACGGGCCGGTGGGCAAGGACATCCGCGGCAGCGCCGGCGATCTTATTATCAATAGCAGCGTGGGCGGCAACGTCGATATTGAATGCCGGGACGTCAAGCTTGAGCCGGCCGCCAGTATCGCGGGGTACCTGACCTACAGGTCCGAACATGAGGCGGAGCAGGCCGCAGGGGCCATGGTCAAGGGCCAGACAACACATGTATCTCCACCACCACCCCAGACATCCGGTGACGCGACGGGCCGGATGGTAGGCTGGGCCCTTTCAGCCATCGTAATATTTGCAGTGATATTGCTCGTGCTAGTTGCCATATTCAAGTATATCGCGGCGCTGCTGACGGGCATCATCTTTATTCTAATCGCCCGCAAATATATATCCGGATTGGTGGAGACGCTTAAAAGCAAGCCCTGGCACAGCCTGGGTTACGGTGCCCTCTTTCTCTTCCTTGTGCCGATCGCCGTGGTAATTGCCTTTATACTGGTCATCGGCATACCGCTGGGGCTGGCCGGCCTGGCCCTCTATATCCTGGCCGTTTACCTGGGCCGTATCTTCACAGGGCTGTTCATCGGCAAATGGATTCTGCGGCAGAGCGCCGACACCACTGCGCCTGGTCCCTTGATCGGTGCGCTGGCTCTGGGATTGCTGGTCGTCAACATTGTCTCCATCATCCCGTTCATAGGCTCTTTGTGCGACCTGGCAGCCATACTCTTCGGCCTGGGCGCCATCCTTATTTTCATTAAAACAAAGTTGGACGGCAAAACTGCATAACCACGATAAGGATTTGTCATGATCGGCTTCCCCGAGGCCTACCTGGACATAGAGACTACCGGCCTGTACCCGCATGAAAGCAGGATCACCGTCATCGGGATCTATTTCTGCAACGGTGATGACGGAAGGCTTGTCCAGCTTTACGACAGCAGTCTGTCTCGCGAGAATTTGCTGGATGTCATGAAGGGCACGGAGCATATGTTTACCTATAACGGCAGCCGCTTCGATATACCCTTCATACGCGCCCGACTGGGGCTGGACCTGGAGAGCATGCACCTGCATACCGACCTGATGTATAAATGCTGGGATCACAACCTGCGCGGCGGGTTCAAGAGGGTGCTGCAGCATCTGGGCATCTCCAGGGAGACCGAGGGGCTGAACGGGATGGATGCGATATGGCTGTGGCAGCGTTATAAACAATCAAACGACCGGGACGCCCTGGACCTGCTGCTGCGCTACAACAGGGACGACATAGTCAACCTGAGGCAGCTTAGGGATGCGCTGGAAGAGATCGGTTCGCCCGGGATAACGCAGCCGTAGAGAGACGGAAAAGAACAATAGAAAAGGGGCCCGCCATGTAGGCCGGCCCCTTCTGCATTTCAGTTGACTGGGTGTTTATTTTGCTACCTTGTCGAGCTCTTTGATGTGAGTATCGATGCCTTTACCGAAGAGCTTCAGTACGATCGGCTCACCGTTGCCGTACTTTTTGTATATCCTGCAGGTCTCGCAGATGCTGGTGTCGCGGCCGGTGGCGCCCCTGTCATCCAGCTTGCAGTAAGTTCCCTCGATCTCCCAGCAGGGAAGGAACTGGTATTTCGCGACCGGGCATTCGCTCTTTATCATCTCCGGGCAATTGCAGAGCTCCCAGCACGGCGATTTATCGGTCCAGAAATTTACGCCACCTTCCTCTTTGACCCCGGTTTCTTTCCTTACTTTTGCTTTGGTTTCAGCCATTTTATTTTCCTCCTTGTTGCTTGTTCAGTGGTCTTTCTTACACTGACAATTTAACATGCATAGTGCGCAGCGCCATCCGCTTTAACGCTTAATTTGCTTTTGCGCAAAAGCGCAACTGTCAGCGGTCCGTCTACTCAATAAAAAAAGGTTCCCCCCACCTTGCGGAGGGGGGAACCGTATCCCGCGTACTGCGGATAAAATTCAGGCAGTGGCAACCTCTGCCAGCATCTTCAGTGAAGTATTGATGCCGCGGCCAAGCAACTTCAGCCTGATAGGCTTACCGCCGCCGTATTTCTTGTAAATCCGGCAGACCTCGCAGATGCTGGTATCCCTTCCGTCTGCGCCATAGTCATCCAGCTTGCAATAGGTACCTTCGATCTCCCAGCAGGGGAGGAACTGGTACTTGAATGCCGGGCACTCACCTTTCACCATATTGGTGCAGTGACAGAGCTCCCAGCACGGTGTCTTGTCTGTCCAGAAATTAAACCCGCGCTCTTCGCTGACTTCAGGCGCCGTTTCAACTTTCTCTAATGTCTTGGCCATCTTGTTTACCTCCTGTCCTTGATTCTTCTCCAGGTTGCTTATAATTTAGCACCGCCGGCAAACAGCGCCATCCGCCATTATGCTTATAATACAGTTGCGCTTTTGCGCATGTCTTAATACGCATCAATGCTGAGAGCCCGCCTGTTATACTGCTGCGCTGTTGGTGATATAATGACTCTTCACCCGGGAGATAACGCTATGGCTACGCGGAGATACAGCCCGTGTCCGATAAAATAAGAGGCTCCGGCTTTTACGGCTGGTGGCTGCTTCCCATCCTTTGCCTGGTTTACTCCATCCCCATCGGCTTCGCCCTTTACGGGCCGCCCGTTATCTACACATTTATGGCCGAGGACCTGGGGTGGCAGCGGGGGCAGGTAAACGTCGGCTACTCCATCATCGGCATCATGCTGGGCATGGGCGCGCTCGCCATCCCCTGGCTGATCAACCGTTTCGGGCCGAGAAAGACGCTGGCTATAGGCGGTGTGATCACTACCGTATGCTGCGTGCTGATGGCGCTGCTGGCACAGGTAGGCACACCTATTGCCGGGCACTCGTACCCAATACTGTACTGGGTTATCTGTTTCTTCCTGGGGCTGGGACTCTCATTCAGCACGGTGGTGCCTGTACAAGCCCTGGTGCTGCTATGGTTCAACGTGCACAGGGCACTGGCCCTGGGCCTGGTGCTGGGAGGGGGCGCCATCGGTGGATTCATTTACCCTCAGATCATAAGCGCCGGCATCATCAATTACGGCAATGACTGGCGCGTGGGCTGGTACATTATTGCGCTGGCCTGCCTGGCGGGGGCCGTCATAGCCCTCATCGCTGTGCGCAACCGTCCCGAGGACCTGGGCCAGCACCCGGATGGGCTGGATCCCGCGGCAGAAAAGGCGGCCATCGCCCACACCAGGCACAGGCTGATCAGGACATACCGCACACCTGTTAACTGGAGTTTCCAGGACGCCGTCAGGACCCGTTCGCTCTGGCTGATCGTGGGCGCCACCGGCTTCATTTATTTCCTCTGGCAGGCCGTGCTGACACAGACACCTGCTCACCTGCTTGACCGCGGCTTCTCACCCACTGACCCACATATTCTTTTCCAACCCGCGTTTATATACGGCCTGATACTGGCCTGCAGCATCATCGGTCGGCTCAGCGTATCCTTCGTGGGTGAGAAGATCGAGACGCGCTACCTGATTGCCATCGCCGGCTTCTCGCTACTGGTAGGCGGAGTTCTCTTCACCGTCGCCTCAAAGGACAACCTGTATGCTGCCTATATATACCCGCTGTTATCCGGCTTCGGCTTCGGGGCTGCCTACGTGTCGACCCCACTTATAGTGGGCAATTACTTCGGGGCCGCTTCCTTTCCCAGCATCAGCAGGATCACCAATCCGGTCAACTCGGTCTTCCAGTTCATGTCGCCGGCCTTCGCCGGGTATATGTACGATATCTGCGGCAACTACGATGCAGCCATGCTCATCGCCTGCTCGGGCGGGCTGATCGGCGCGGTGCTCATATTATTCTGCACACCACCAAAGCCGCATACCTAATGCATCCGGCTGAAAAACAGGTGCACTGATAGTTTGAAACAATAAATTAAAAGGGGATGAATATGCAGTTTAAAACAGTTGCCCACACCGAAAAAGGCGGTATCCTGCACGTAAAATTAAACAGGCCGGAGAAGAGGAACGCGATGAGTTTCGAACTGATCCGGGAAGTACAACAGTGCTTCGCCGAGGTGGCCGTTTTACCGAATGTCGAAGTGGTGCTGCTCTCAGGGGAAGGGAAATGCTTCTCGGGCGGCACCGATCTCAACTCTTTCCAGGCAGGCGGCAGCGCCTTTGATCTCCGCCGCGGTGTGCGCCTCTTTCAGGCCATGTTCAATGAGATAGAACTGTTGGAGAAGCCCGTCATCGCCCTTATCCACAATTACTGCTTCGGGGGGGCGCTGGAGCTGGCGCTGGCCTGCGACCTGAGGATATGCACCCTGGACGCCACTTTCAATATCCCCGAGGTAAATATGGGCATGGTGCCGGACGGCGGCGGCAGCCAGAGGCTTTCACGCGTAGTAGGTGTGGGACGGGCCAAGGAGCTGATCCTGACCGGCAAGACTATTGGTGCGGAAAAGGCCGAGAGATGGGGGCTGGTCAACGAGATCGTCAAGTTAGAAGATCTCCAGGCAACAGGCATCGCCTGGGCGAAGGAGATCATGAGCAACGGCATGGTCAGCGTGGGACTTGCCAAGCGCAACGTCGACATGAGCTATAACATGAGCATTCATGACGCGCTGGAATGCGCCGGCATGGCACAGAGCCTGGCCATGTCAGATCCCAATTTCATAAAACGGGTCGAGCAGCGGTTCCTCGATAAGGTCAAGGGCAAAAAGGCCTGATCCGCTTTTTTTAAAGCAGTCCGTTCATATAATATGGCCGGTTGGCCGGATTCACTGAGCTTGCTCTCGTGGATCGGAAGGCAGAACGCCGGCAATTAGCTGTCCGGCAACGGGTATGTGCTTGACATTCCGTGGCCAAGACAGCTATTTTTAATGGGGCTGCCTGATTTGGGGACAGATTACACCAGTTCCACAATAATTTATTAAGGAGATAATATTATGCAGTTCGAGACTCTTGCCTGCGCCGAAAAAGAAGGCATCCTTCACGTGAAGCTGAACCGGCCTGATAAAAGGAACGCCATGAATCCCCAGATGTTCTGGGATATAGAGAAATGCTTCTCCGAAGTGGCCTCCCAGCCGGGCGTCCAGGCCGTGCTGCTCTCGGGCGAGGGCAAGGGGTTCTCGGCCGGGACCGATCTAACCGCTTTCCAGGCCGGCGGAAGCCAGCAGGATATCCGCAAATTCGTCAGGATGGCGCAAAGGGCCTACAACGAGATCGAGTACCTTGAGAAAGCGGTCATCGCTGTAGTCCACAACTTCTGCTTCGGCATCGCCTGCGAGATGGTGCTGGCCTGCGATTTGAGGCTGTGCAGCCCGGAAGCCACCTTCAATATACCCGAAGTAGCTATGGGACTTGTGCCCGATGACGGCGCCAGCCAGCGGCTGCCGCGCATAGTGGGAGTGGGCAGGGCCAAGGAGCTGATTCTGACAGGCAAGACTATTGGTGCCCAGAAGGCTGAAAGCTGGGGTCTGGTCAATGAAGTGGTTAAACTTGAGGACCTGGAGAAAACCGGCGTTGCCTGGGCAAGGGAGATCATGGGAAACGGCCCCATCGGCGTGGGTCTGGCCAAGCGCAACATAGATATGAGCATGAATATGAGCGTGGCCGATGGGCTTGAATGCGCCGGCATGGCGCAGAGCCTGGGCTTCTCTGACCCTGAATTCATCAAGAGGATCGAGCAGCGGCTGGCGGAGAGGACAAAAGGCAAGAAATCCTGATAGCTCCTTAAATATTAATTCGATGAACGTAGTGCTGCATATCTGTTGCGGCGTCTGCGCGGCGGGCGCCGCCGATGTGCTTTTGAGAGAAGGTCATCGGGTCACCGGCTATTTCTATAACCCCAATATCTACCCTGAAGAAGAATACCGCTTGAGGCTCGAGGCCGCCCGGCGTAGCGCGGATGAGCTTAAATTCGAACTTGTGGCCGGGCCGTATGACTTTGAAAATTGGAATTCGGCAACAGAAGCGTTGGGCGAGGAACCCGAGGGAGGGGCGCGCTGTCTGATCTGCTTCCGCATACGCCTCGAAAAGACGTTTTCTTTTATGCTAGAAACGGGGGCTGAGGCTTTCACCTCCACGCTGACCATCAGCCCGCATAAACCGGCGGTGGAGATCAACCGCATAGGCAGGGAGACAGGTAGCGACAGATACATGTCAAGAGACTTTAAGAAAAAGGACGGGTTCAAGAGGTCGATGGAGATGGCAAGGAGATGGGAGCTATACCGGCAAAACTACTGCGGGTGCATCTACAGCCTGCGGGATACGCGCAGATGAGCAGGCCGGGTGCGCTGGCGCTATTAGCGGTTGCCCTGGTGCTGGCGCTCGGTATTGCGGCATGCCAGACTAATACCCAGCAATTACCCTACAACGGCACCTATGGGTTCAGGATTGTCCTGCAGAACAATCCTGACGCCGTCGACCCCACCTGGGACCAGGTCGCGTCTTTCCTGAAGGTGGATAGGATGGACGAGATGGAGTATCTTGCCGATGATTTCATGTGTGGATCATTTGCCCAGACGATCCATAATAATGCCGAGAAAGCGGGCATACGGGCCGCCTGGGTGGGCATCGACCTGGCCGGGGAGCCGGTCGGACATGCCGTCAACGCGTTCAATACCACCGACCGCGGCCTGGTTTATACGGATTCCACGGGCCAGACCGCTCAGGCATACGAAATGGCCTTGCTCAAACTGGAATCCACGGAAGACGGCAGCAGTGTAACCGCCCCCGACGGAGACCGTGTGGCATATGTTGAGAAAGGCAGGGATCTCGGTTTCATCAGCTTGAGCCTCAACCCATACCCCGAATACGCCTATTACGAGGATTACAGTATCAAGAGACGTGAATTCGAAGCGAAGTTGACCAATTTTAACAGCAAGGTACAGGCATACAATGCCGAAGTTGAGGAATTCAACCGGAGGGTGGGCGGGACCACATTCATAGCCGGCAGCAACGAAGCGCTGCGCGCCGCCGAATGGAAAGGTCAGCTCCAGATGTCGCTTTACCTGCTTAAATCTGAAGAGGCCGGCCTGGACAGCGAGAAAGAGATACTGGGCCCCATCTGGAAACCGATGGGCATCGTGTTGAATATAGATATCAGGTGGTAATCAACCTGAGGCTCAGCGCTGCTTTTTCCCGTGTAGAGAAATAAACCGCTCAATCGACCGGTCATAGGTACGTTCAATCTCAGGGGGAAAGTAGCACGCCGGCAGCTCACCCAATTCCCTGTGGTACCTTATGCATTCACAGCATATCCCCTTTCTCGAGCATGGCTCGTAAGTGCAGTTGCAGAAGTTCCTGTTATCGCTCTCTTTACACTGGCGCATTCGATTGACCTCACCTTTATTACGCTTATCTCAGTCAAGGGGTGTGATCTGAAAAGGAGGCCTGGGCCTCTGGTCGAAATCTATGCCGGCTTCTTTGAAAAGTTCTATAAAGGCATCATCCGCATATTTGCCAAAGGTCACGAAGCGCTTGATGCGTGCGTTGGCCAGCATCTTGGCGCAGAGTATACAGGGGGAGTGGGTACAGTATAGTGTTGCGCCTTCCAGGCTGACGCCGTGCAGCGATGCCTGAATGATGGCGTTCTGCTCCGCGTGAATGCCCCTGCATATCTCATGTCTGGTGCCCGACGGAATATTCAGCTCGTCTCTTAAACAGCCAAGCTCCAGGCAGTCCTTGACCCCGGCAGCCGCACCGTTATAGCCGGTGGAGAGTATATGCTTGCTCTTAACCGCAACAGCTCCGACGTGATGCCGCCGGCAGGTAGACCTTTCGGCCACCACGGTGGCAATTTTAAGGAAATACTCGTCCAGCGACGGCCTTATGATCTCTTTCACTTCATCTCCCTTATTATATTATCGGCCTGTCCCACCAGTGATTCCAGTGTGTCATTATTTGTAATAGTGTAATCGGCCATGGCTATCGGTCCACCCTTGTTTACGTTCTCTACCTCGGCATAGTCCCGCTCCCTGGCTTGAACCATACTGAGGGGTCGTACAGCCCTGGTCCGCAGCCTTTTGTAACGAATCTCTGGCGGCGACCAGACGGCCACTATATGCAGCCTGCTGCCCAGCCTGTCTTTGAGGTATTTATACTCCTCCCAAGAGTAGAGGCCATCTATCACCACATCAAACTTCTCCAGGGCAGCCTCGATACGATGCAGGTTCAGTATAGCGTAGGCCGCCATGCCGTGCTTTTCCCTCAAGCCCTCCCTGACCAGTTTCTCATTACCCTCATCCAGCTTGAGGCCGCGCTTCTTCACCTCCTCATCAGTGATGTCACCGAACCTGACAGTCGCATAGCCATGCTTTTTAAATACGCGGGCTACTTCCGATTTTCCAGAGCCGGGCATGCCGACCAGCGCCACTACATTCACTTAAGCATCGTTCCTCATAAATTGCAGGCTCACAATTATAGTTAAAAAGCGCTCTCGCTGGCAAAGTGAGACACAGCCAGGACTTTTGTACTAGAGCCGCCTGTATAATTTTTCACGGTATTTTCAGCTTTTTTACGATCACATTGAGCACATTTTTATTTTTATAGCTGTTTTAAGGCGGCCCCCCCACTTGACAAGCTTCAAACAATCATCTATGCTAAATTCAAATACATAGGAGGTACATTGATGGAAGCTTATTGCATGAAGTGCAGGGCCAAGAGGGAAATGAAGAACGCCAAGGCCATTAAGATGAAGAATGGCAAACCGGCAACCCAGGGTGTCTGCGCCAAATGCGGCACGAAGATGTTCCGCATCGGCAAAGCCTAAGAATCACATAAGCTGACATTCGCGAACCATAGGCAGCCCAAAAAAGCTGCCTATGGTTCATTTATTTTTTGAATCGTTCTCAGGAACGAGCCCTTTCTTAACATAGGCCCGGTGCACCATGCCCTTGACCGACGAGAACTTGCGTGTAAATAGCAGAGCCCCGGCAAGCATGCAGGCGCCGCCGATCAGAAGCGTGTTTGGCGCGCCGATGTAATCGGCCAGCCCACCGAAGAGCAGGCTGCCGAAGGGGGCCAACCCCATAAACGACATGATATATAAGCTCATGACGCGCCCGCGCTTATCGTCATCGGCAATTGTCTGAAGGATGGTATTGCTGGCAGCCAGTTGCACCACCATGCCGAAGCCGGTTACCGCCATGAAAAGCATGGAGAGCGCCGTTATCCGGGACAGTGAAAAACATATCAGGCCGACGCCGAAGCTGCAGGTCGAAACAACTATCACTTTATCCAGCCCGAATACGTTCTTACGCAAGGCCAGGTAGATGGCGCCGGCCAGGGCGCCCGCCCCTGCAGCCGCCATCAAAAAACCCAGCGTATTGGCCCCGCCCTGCAGTACCTCTTTGGCAAAGACAGGCATTAGAACAGGATAGGGCATGGCCACCAGGGCGGAGAAAGCCAGTAATATGACGATGTATTTTATGGGCGGATAGCCAAAAGCGTAGTTTGCGCCGTCTTTCATGCCACGGAGGAAATCTTCCTGCCTGCCCCTGGGCGGTGTCGGCGTTATTTTCATGGCCAGCAGGCAGGCGATGACCGCGATAAAGCTGATACCGTTTATGAGGAAGCAGAGCCCCTCGCCCACCAAAGCCACCAGCACACCCGCTACGGAGGGGCCTATCAGCCTGGCGCTGTTGAACAGTGAAGAGTTGAGGGCAATGGCGTTGCCGAGGTCCTCAAGGTTGGTAACCATATCCAGCACGAATGCCTGGCGGGTAGGCATGTCGAAGGCATTGATAAACCCTAGCGCTGCGCTCAGCAATATCAGGTTCCAGACCGCTGCCGTGCCTGTCAGCACGACCACCGCCAGGGCGAAAGCCTGCAGCATTGCCAGCGTCTGGGTGACCACCAGAATGCGGTGGCGATCGAGACGGTCCACCAGCACACCGGCAAAGGGCGTCAGCAGGAATGTGCTGATCAGCCCGGAAAACGCCACCACGCCCAGCATGAAGGCAGAATTAGTCAGGCTGTACACAAGCCAGCTAATGGCTACCTGCTGCATCCAGGTGCCGATCAGCGATATGCTCTGCCCTATGAAAAACAGGCGGTAATTGCGGTAGCGCAGCGCGCGAAAGACGCGCGCCAGCCCGGTGGGATCGTTGGAAATGGCTTCAGGAGACGGTCGGTTTATTGCAGGCATAATACAATATTTTAATATAATCCGGCCCGGCCAACTCAATCCAGCTGCCGGCCGGGCAGGTAATTTGTATTGAATATTTACAGCAGTTTATCGTAATTAATCTTTTATCTCTCGACTTTTATTGAACCGCCGACCGGATTAGCGATATCATGTATTATAGGCTTTCAGCGATATATATTGAGGAGGCTGCAGTGAAGAAAAAAACTGGTCACGGCAAAGCCGGCAAGATCGTCCTGATTACCATACTGGCCATCGTTGTATTGCTGCTGGGCGGCGGATTTATTTATTACCAGTCGATCATCAACAGCCCGCTCCCCGGGGTGGATGGCGAAATATCCGCCAAAGGGCTGCAGGAGCGGGTGGAGATTATACGTGATGATAACGGCATTCCTCACATCTATGCCGGCAACACGCACGACCTCTTTTTCGCCCAGGGCTACGCCCAGGCCCAGGACCGCTGGTGGCAGATGGAATTCTTCCGCAAGACGTGCGGCGGCCGCATCGAGGAACTGACAGGGAAGAAAGCCAGCCTGGTAAATACAGATGTCTATCTCCGCTCCCTCGGCCTCTACAACGTCTGTCAGAAAGAATATGACATGTATACACCGGAGCAGCGCGCCCCGATTGATGCATTCGCAGAAGGAGTGAATGCTTACATCGCCGGTCGCTCACCGGGCCAGTTATCCGTTAATTACACCATACTCGGGCTGACCGGAGTAAAATTCAAGGTTGAGCGCTGGAGCCCGCTGGACACCCTGGCCTTTGCCAAACTGATGGCCTGGGACCTCGGCCTGAGCCGCGATCCGGAAATCACACGCGGCAAACTCTATGCCTTACTGGAGGCCGAGATGGCCGAACAGTGGCTCGTGCCGGCCTGGCCTCACGGGAGCAAGCCCACCATATTAACGGATGATGATATCCAGGTTATCGAGAAATCGGCCCCGCCGGCAGTCCTATCGACTTCTGTTAAGCCCGGTTCTCTGCCTACGGCACCGGGCATGATTTACCAGATGCTGGTCCACGATCTCACTCAAATAACCGGTGGATTAGAGGGCACGGGCAGCAACAGCTGGGTGGCCACAGGCAACATGACCATCGGCGGCACGGCGCTTCTGGCCAACGACCCGCACCTGGGTATAGCGCAGCCTTCCATCTGGTACGAGGTGGGGCTGCATAGCCTGGACGACGGCACGGGGCACCCCTTCGACGCGTCAGGTTTCACCTTTGCCGCCAATCCCGGGGTCGTTTCAGGCCATAATAACTATATCGCCTGGGGCACCACCAACGTCTATCCCGATGTCAACGATCAGTACATGATCAGGGTCAACCCGGATAATCCTCTCCAGTACGAGTGGGACGGGAAGTGGCGCGACATGACCGTGCGGGATGAGAAGATCTCCTTCGGCGATGGAAAGCCTGCCATAACGTTCACGGTGAGGGAGACCCACCTCGGGCCCATAATAAACGATAACAAATACGACGCAAAAACCGGCCAGACGGCCGGATTCAACAACAAGGACCCACTAGCCATGCACTGGACAGCGCTTGAGCCCAGCCGAATTTCTCTGGCCATCCTCGGACTGAATACAGCCAGGAACTGGGACGAGTTCCGCAATACACTGAAAAACTGGGACGTGCCATCGCAGAGCCTTGTCTATGCCGACAGTCAGGGCAACATCGGCTACCAGATGCCCGGCAAGATACCGATCCGGCCTGCAAACTACACCGGGCAATTGCCCGCGCCCGGATGGACAAGCGAGTATGAATGGAAAGGTTATATCCCCTACGACCTGCTGCCCCGGACCTACAACCCGGCGCGAGGATTCATCGTGGCCGCCAACCAGGAAGCCGCTCCTCCCCAATACTACGAGTTCCTGGATAAACAACTCGGGCCGGGCGTGAACGCCAACTTCGGAAGCAGGTACAACAAGTGGGTTTATGGTTACCGCAGCCAGCGTATCTATGAGCTTATCAGCAAGCTTGCGCCCAACACCGTAGATACATACCAGACCATACAGGGCGACAACAAGTACTTGCCCGCCGACGAGGTATTGCCGTACCTGGCCGGCCTCAAGTTCGATGATCCCGAGTTAACAGACGCCAGGGACTGGCTGCTCAAGTGGGACCGCTTCTGCAACGAGGACAGCCCCCAGGCGGCACTATATGCCGAGTTCTGGATGCGCCTGGTGCGCAATACGTTCCAGGACCAACTGGGGGATGCCGCCAAGGCGGAAGGCCTGGATAAGGAGATGTGGGCCATCAACCTGCTGCTGCAAGACCCCGGCAATGCCTGGTGGGACGACGCTTCTACGGCCTCTCAAAAAGAGAGGCGCGATGAAATCCTGGCCCGGTCGTTTAAAGAGGGTTACGCTGCCGCCGTGACCGACCTGGGCAAGGACCGCAGCCAGTGGAAATGGGGAAAGCTTCACAAAGCGACGTTTGTCAGCAACCCGCTGGGCGCCAGCGGGATAGCCCCGCTTGAGTCACTGGTCAACCAGGGTCCGGTGCCGCTGGGAGGCAACAGCGAATGCGTCAACAGCGAGATATGGTACGCCAGCAAGGGCAACTTCAATGTGGGTTTAATCCCTTCTATGCGCATGATCGTTGACATGGCAGATTTCGACAAGAGCGTGGCCATAAATTCCACCGGCCAGAGCGGTCACCCGGGCAGCCCGCTGTACGGTAACCAGATCCTGCCCTGGGCCAGAGTGAACTATCATCCCATGCCCTGGACGCGCCAGCAGGTGGAGGCCATCGAATCACATAAACTAATCTTGAACCCGTGACCTCCGGATGAAAAGCAATGGATGAAGCGACCAGGGACAACTTCATAACCAAATGGGGCCGGTATTTCGGCAACGCCGCTTTGCCCATCACTTTCTACTATACGGACAGGGAAGGAAGATCTGAGCCGGTAAAGCCCGTCTCGGTCCACAGGTGTATTATCGCTGCGCTCCAGGCTGTGAGGAAAGGCAAGTCACTGTGCTTCCAGGCTGAAGCCATCGGCTGCCCGGGTGGCAGGAGGTACCTGGGCTTCGCTGCGGATATCATGCCCTACTTCGAGTATTTCCTCTCATGCGGCATACCTGGCAAGCTGGAAGGAGAGCGTTATAAAAAGTCTCCTGAACTGGTAAACCAGGCCATGCTGCAGCAGCAACCTTTCCACGCGCCTGGACGCTACATAGTGTTTAAGCGCTGGGATATGCTGGATAGCCTCGATGACCCGCAGGTAGTCATCTTCTTCGCCGTACCCGACGTGCTGGCCGGGCTTTTTACGCTGGCCAACTTCGACCAGGAGTTGCCCGACGGCGTTATCGCGCCCTTCGGCTCCGGCTGCTCTTCCATCGTCTATCATCCCTATTTCCAACGCGAATTAGAGCGCCCCAGGGCTGTCATAGGCATGTTCGATATCTCGGCGCGTCCCTATGTGGGGAAAAATGTGATGACCTTTTCGGCTCCCCTGGCAAGATTCCTGGCCATGGTGGACAACATGGACGAAAGCTTCCTCATCACCAGATCATGGAAACAGATACAGCGGCGGCTCACCTGAAGAGAGATTTCAAACGCGCCTGCCAGTAAATTCGCGCCTCGTTGACGGCAAGTGCGTTTCAGAGTAATATCTCTCAGGTACAGGGGTTGGTTCAGCAAGCTTCATCCCCGAAGCAGAATAAAAGCGGAAGGAGGATACTGTGACTGATAACGGAAAAGGTACTACGGCCCCCGAAAATGTAGCCCCACCCTCGAAAAAGAAAAAAAGCGGCAAATCAGCTTTAATCATTATATTGACTGTACTTGCCATCATAGTCATATTGTGTGCGGGCGGCATCGGCTATTTCAATTACGTTAATAACGCGCCGCTGCCCAAGATTGACGGCAGTGTCAAGGTCAACGGACTCTATGACAAGGTCGAGATCATACGCGATGCCAACGGCATTCCCAATATCTATGCCAACAATATGCATGACCTGAGCTTTGCCCAGGGCTACGTCCAGGCGCAGGACCGCTGGTGGCAGATGGATTTCTTCAGGCATCTCTGCGCAGGCCGGGTGGAAGAGCTCACCGGCAAAAAGTCCAGCCTGATCTCCTCGGACATCTACCTGCGCACCATGGGCTGGTATGAAGTGGCAAAAAAGGAATACGACAGCTATTCCCCGGCCGAGCGCGCCCCTCTGGACGATTTCGCGGCCGGAGTCAATGCCTGCATCTCCAACCGCAGCCTCCAGGACCTTTCCGTCAATTACAGCATCCTGGGATTGACGGGCGTCAAGTTCAATATCGAGCCCTGGACCCCGGTTGACACCCTCGCCTTTGCCAAGCTGATGTGCTGGGACCTGGGCTACAGCGGCGACGAGGAGATAACGCGCGCCAAGCTTTACAACGCGCTGGGCCAGGAGATGGCCGACAAGTGGCAGACACCGCCCTGGGGATATGGGGACAAGCCAACCATCATCCATGAAGCAGATGTCCAGGAAATGGATAAGTCGGTTGCCCCCGCAGCGCCGGTCGAAGGCGTTCCGTCTGCAACGGGACAGCCTGTTTTGTCCGGTCAGACCTATGATTTCACGAAGCCGGATTTGAGCTGGGTGATGGGCCCACCGGCCGGCATAGGCAGCAACAACTGGGTGGTTTCGGGTAATCTGACGCAGAGCGGCAGGCCGCTGCTGGCCAACGACCCGCACCTGGGTATACAGATGCCTTCCATCTGGTATGAGATCGGACTGCACTGCCCCGACGATGGGACAGGCCAGCCGTATGATGTTACCGGGTTCGCCTTTTCACCAAGCCCGGGCGTGATCATCGGCCATAATAATAATATCTCCTGGGGCGTGACCAACGTCTACCCCGATGTTCACGACCACTACCAGATAAAGGTCAACCCTGATAATCCCCTGCAATACGAGTGGAACGGCAAGTGGCGCGACATGACCGTGCGCAATGAGACCCTCAATTTCGGCGACGGCTCAGATCCCATCACCATCAAGGTCAGGGAAACACACCTCGGGCCCATCATCAATGACAATAAGTACGATGCCAAGACCGGCCAGTTTTTCGGCTTCAATAACAAGGACCCCCTGGCGCTGCGCTGGACAGCCCTCGAACCGGGAACCCTTATGACCGCCGTACAGGGCATTGACACTGCCAGAAATTGGGACGAGTTCCGCAACGCGCTCAGCAAATGGGACTGCCCGTCCCAGAACTTTGTCTATGCCGACAAGGAGGGCAATATCGGTTACCAGATGCCGAGCAATGTGCCCCTGCGTGCTAAAAATCACAACGGCCTGCTGCCCGTCCCGGGCTGGACCGACGAGTACGAGTGGAAGGGATATATACCCTTTGACCTGCTGCCGCGAGCCTACAACCCGGCACGCGGTTATATTGTCACGGCCAACCAGGCTGTGGCGCCACCGGCATACTACGATTTCCTCAAAAAACACCTCGATCCCAACCTTTACTACAACCTCGGCTACGAGTGGAACTTCGGCTACCGCGGCCAGCGCATAGACCAGCTGATCAATCAGCTGGCGCCACACAGCGTGCAGACCTTCCAGAAGATCCAGGGCGATACCAAGGTGCTGAGCGTGGGCGAGGTCATGCCCTACCTGGCTAATATCAAGTTCGAGGACCCGGTCCTGGCAGATGCCAAGGACTGGCTGGTGCACTGGGACCATACCTTCGATAAGGACAGTCCTCAGGCCGCCCTCTATTCACAATTCTGGATGAAGCTGGTCAACAATACTTTCCAGAACAAGCTCGGCGATATCATCAAATCGGAAGGCGACGACAGGGACATGTGGGCCGTCAACCGGCTGCTCAAGAACCCGGACGACCCATGGTGGGACGAGCTTTCCACCAAGGATAAAAAGGAAACTCGCGATGAACTGCTGGCCAGGTCATTCAAGGAAGGCTGGGATGACACGGTGGCAGCCCTGGGACCCGACCGCAACCTCTGGAAGTGGGGTGCCCTTCATACGGCAACCTTCGTCAGCAACCCGCTCGGCGCCAGCGGCATAGCGCCACTGGAGTCGCTGGTCAACAGAGGTCCGTACCCGGCGAGCGGCAATACCGACGCGGTGAACGCCTGCCGCTGGACCGCTGACATGGGCGATTTCCAGGTACGAAGCATGCCCTCCATGCGCATGATTATCGACTGGAGCGACGTGGGTAAGAGTATCACGATGAATGCCACTGGACAGAGCGGAAACCCGGCCAGTGAATGGTACGATAATATGATCGACTCCTGGCTGAACATCAAGTACCACCCCATGCTCTGGACCAGGGACCAGGTCAACAGCGCCGCTGCGCATAAACTGGTGCTGACACCCTGATACTGATGATCCAACGATCAGCAACTTTCCCTGCCGCAGGCTGGACCTGTGTAATAGCCG
>Ga0265595_1001288_pt1 | contig 19720 bp, 18 predicted proteins | sample saktaG_15_FD_190148 | JGI IMG/M metagenome (GOLD analysis project Ga0265595, IMG submission 190148) | Saline water microbial communities from Sakinaw Lake, British Columbia, Canada - sak_2013_06_06_50m | ecosystem: Environmental > Aquatic > Non-marine Saline and Alkaline > Saline ... | reverse complement strand
TTATATCATAGAAGGAGATATTTGAAAAGTATGCAAATTTTAAAAAATGACAACTTTGCAGATTTTCAAACAGCCAATTTAGGAATAGACCTATTTAAGACCTTTAATTGTGGCCAATGCTTTAGATGGGAAAAAGTTCAGGACGGTTATTTTGAAGGGGTTGCGTTTAATAAATTTATTAGAGTAAAACAAGAGAAAAATATTCTTTTATTTGAAAATATTTTAAAAAAAGATTTTCAAGAAATTTGGCAAAATTATTTTGATTTAGAAAATAATTATGATAAAATAATAGACAGTTTTAACTGCGATGAAATATTAAAAAAGGTAATTAATTTTAGCAAAGGAATACATATTTTAAAGCAGGATATTTTTGAGGTTATTGTGTCCTTTATTATATCGGCAAATAATAATATTGCAAGAATAAAAAAAATTATTAATCTATTGTGCCAAAACTTTGGCGAAAAAATTAATTATAAAAACAATGTTTATTACTCATTCCCAACAGCAAAGATTTTATCAGAATTATGCTTAAAGGATTTAGATGTTATTCGTGGCGGTTTTCGTTCAAAATATATTTTGGATGCGGCAAAAAAGGTTTATAATGGAGATGTTGACCTTGAAAAAATAACAATACTTTCTAATGAAGAGGCAATAAAAGAACTTATGAAAATTAAGGGAGTTGGCGAAAAGGTAGCACATTGTATTTTGCTTTTTGGTTTAAATAGATATGATGCTTTCCCTAAGGATGTTTGGATAAAACGAATTATGAATAACTGTTATGGTGACTGTGAATGTTCAAGGTTTGGAGAATATGCAGGTGTAGCACAGCAATATTTGTATTTTTATGCTAAAAATAAAATAAAATAAATTTTGGAGGAAAAGAAAAATGTTAGTTTCAGTAAAGGATATGTTAGAGAAGGCCTATAAGGGAGGTTACGCAGTAGCACAAATCAATATCAATAATTTTGAATGGATTAAATCAACATTGCAAGCTGTAGAGGAGATAAAAGCACCAATTATTTTAGGTGTTTCAGAGGGTGCCGCAAAATATATGTGTGGCTTTAATAATGTAGTTGCAATGATTAATGAAACAATGAAAACCTTAAAAATCACAGTGCCTGTTGCAGTTCATTTAGACCATGGCAGTTATGAAGGCTCAAAAGCGGCAATAAAGGCTGGGTTTAGTTCAATAATGTTTGATGGCTCTCATTATCCAATTGAAGAAAATATAGAAAAAACTAAGGAATTAGTTAATATTTGCAATGAAAAGGGCTTATCAATTGAGGCTGAAGTTGGAGCAATTGGTGGCGAGGAAGACGGAGTAATTGGCGGTGGCGAAGTGGCAGACCCTAAGGAATGTAAAATGATTGCAGATTTAGGAGTAACAATTTTAGCTGCCGGAATTGGCAATATTCACGGAAAATACCCTGAAAATTGGCAAGGTTTAAATTTTGATGTTTTAGAACGAACTAATAAAATTACAGGCACAACTCCATTAGTGCTTCACGGAGGAACAGGAATACCGGATGATATGATTAAAAGGGCTATTTCATTAGGTGTTGCAAAAATTAATGTTAATACTGAATGTCAATTATCCTTTGCAAAAGCCACAAGAGAATATATAGAACAAGGCAAAGATTTGCAAGGTAAAGGCTTTGACCCAAGAAAACTTTTAGCACCCGGTTGCGAGGCTATTAAGCAAACTGTTATAGAAAAAGTTCAATTATTTGGCAGTGCAGGCAAAGCATAAATAAGTTAAAAGATGAAAGTTAGCCCTCAGAGAAATCTGAGGGCTAATTTTTTAGAGGAAAGAAATTGTAGATATTTCATTTATTAAATCCAAAAATAAATTGCTCTGTCCCCTATTTTCCATTCTTAACAGTTAATCAATCACATTAGGATTAATAATTAAAACCTCTTTGCAAACAAGTTTTGCATAACTAATCGTGTAAGCTGTTCCACCGTTTGGCTTTCCGTCATATATTGCCAAAACTATGCTCCCGTTATCCACTAAATAGTTGTTGCGTTCATACATACAATAATAAGTATATTCTTTACTAATATATATGACCTCGTTTGCCTTTGATAAAATTTTCTTATATCTTTTCCTGTCTTGACTATTCCATCTATCCGCTTGACCTTCATAAGAAATAACACAAATTAACTCAATTTTATAACCTTGATTTTTTAAGTCAAGGACTATTTCTGCTGAAAAAATATCTGTTCCCAAAGCCATACCCGAAAGAAATCTTGTAACTCCCCTGTTAATTAACTTTAATATTTCTATCCTTAATCGCAATTTTAGCTTATAACAATCCGAATGCTCTTCATCATATCCAAAAGATAAACGGTTTGGTCTATGCCCCGTAAAGGAGCAGGTTTTGATATTCATAATTTTTTACCTCCAATATTAACTGTATATCCTAATAGTATATGTAGACTATTTTAACATATCCTAAAAGGATATACAATACTTATATGAAAAATTTTTGGAGGTACTAAAAAATGATTTTAGATTATAATGCAATTGGACAAAGAGTAAGAAGTTTAAGATTAAAACTTGGCATTACCCAACAAGTTCTTGCTGAGATTTCGGAGCAAACATCAACAAATATATCACATATTGAAAGAGGAAAAACAAAACTTAGCTTACCCACACTTGTAAAAATTGCAAATTCCCTTTCTGTTTCTGTTGATGAATTGCTTTGCGATAGTATTGTTAAGTCAAAAATAGTGTTTCATAATGAAATAGCAAATGAGCTTAAAGATTGTAATGAAAAAGAAATTCGCATAATTGCGGATGTAGTTAAATCTTTAAAATTATCTCTTAGAAAAAAATTATAAATGCTGCTATATTTAAAAATTAAGGGTATATATAATTTTACAATGCATAATTAATGGTATGAAATTAATTATCTTTTTCGTATATTTTACTACTCTACAATAATATTGGCACTAAAAATAGTGTAAATTATATATTTACATATCATTAAAAAAGTGATAAAATAATTAAGTTATGTTAATATATTAACAATTCATTATAGAGGTTTTGGATTTAAAACTAAACTGACCACTGACCACTGACCACTGACCACTGATAACTGATAACTAATTTAGGGAGGATATAAATAAATGGCAAGAAAAATGAAAACAATGGATGGAAATACTGCCGCCGCTCATGTGGCTTATGCCTATACTGAGGTTGCAGGTATTTATCCGATAACCCCGTCTTCAAATATGGCTGAGTCTGCTGACAAATGGTCGGCTGAGGGCAGAAAAAACATATTTTCACAGCAAGTGCGAGTTGCTGAAATGCAATCAGAGGCTGGAGCATCTGGAACTGTTCACGGTTCGTTAGCGGCTGGTGCTTTAACTACTACATTCACAGCTTCTCAAGGCTTATTATTAATGATACCTAATATGTATAAAATGGCAGGAGAGTTACTACCCGCTGTTATTCACTGCTCAGCAAGAGCGGTGGCAAGCCACGCTTTATCAATTTTTGGCGACCATTCTGATGTTATGGCTTGTCGTCAAACCGGCTTTGCAATGCTTTGTGAGGGTAATGTTCAAGAGGTTATGGATTTATCTGCTGTTGCTCATTTGTCTGCTATTAAGGGTAGAATTCCATTTTTGAATTTCTTTGATGGTTTTCGCACCTCTCATGAGGTGCAAAAAATTGAAAGTTGGGATTATGAACAATTAGCAAAATTAGCCGATATGTCTGCTATTGATGCTTTTCGCAAAAACTGTTTAAACCCTGAAAGACCAGTTCTTAGAGGTTCAGCACAAAACCCTGATATTTTCTTTCAAGCAAGAGAGGCTTGTAATAGTTATTATAATGCTATCCCTTCTGTAGTTGAAGGATATATGAATGAAATTAATGCCGAAATTGGCACTGATTATAAATTATTTAATTATTATGGCGACCAAAATGCTGAATATGTTATTATCGCTATGGGTTCCGTTTGTGATACGATTGAAGAAACTATTGATTATTTGTCAGGTAAAGGCGAAAAGGTTGGTTTGCTAAAAGTTAGATTATATAGACCGTTTTCTATAGAGCATTTCTTAAATCAAATTCCAAAGAGTGTTAAAAAAATTGCTGTTTTAGATAGAACAAAAGAGCCGGGTTCGTTAGGCGAGCCTTTATATCTTGATGTTGTAACAACTATTGCAACTTCTGATTTATGCGGACTCCCAGTAATTGGTGGCAGATACGGATTAGGCTCTAAGGATACTACACCCGCACATATTATTTCAGTTTATAGAAATCTTCAATCGCAAACTCCGATAAAAGGCTTTACAATTAGTATTAATGATGATGTTACAAATCTTTCTCTTGCAATAAATGAAAATCCGGAAACTACTCCAAAAGGAACAGTTTCGTGCAAATTCTGGGGATTAGGCTCGGATGGAACTGTTGGGGCTAATAAAAACTCAATAAAAATTATTGGCGACCATACCGATAAAAAGGTTCAAGCATATTTTGCTTATGACTCTAAAAAGAGTGGTGGAGTTACAATTTCTCATCTTCGTTTTGGAGATAAGCCTATAAAATCAACCTATTATGTATCTAAAGCAGATTTTGTTGCTTGCCATAATCCATCTTATGTTGATAAATATGATATTACTGAAGATTTAAAAGACGGTGCAACATTCTTGCTTAACTGTAATTGGAATTTAGATGAGTTAAACAAGCACCTACCCGCTAAAATGAAAAGAGATTTAGCAAATAAAAAGATTAATTTTTATACAGTTGATGGTATTGGTATAGCAAAGGAATTAGGCTTGGGCAATAGAATTAATATGATTTTGCAATCGGCTTTCTTTAAACTTGCTAATATTATTCCAATTGACGATGCAGTTGTATATATGAAAAAAGCAGTTGTTGATACCTATGGCAAAAAAGGCGAAAAAATCGTTAATATGAACCATATGGCTATTGACAAAGGCTTAGATAACACTCATAAAATAGAAATTCCTGCAAATTGGGCAAATGCAACCGATAACGAAGTTTCTCATAATGTTGAAGGGGATAGACCTGAATTAGTTAAATTCGTTAAAGATGTATTAATGCCAATGAATGCTCAATTAGGCGATAAATTGCCTGTTTCAACATTTGCAAAGTCAGCAGATGGCACATTCCCACAAGGCTCAGCCACTTATGAAAAAAGAGGAGTTGCTGTTGATGTTCCCCAATGGATACCGGATAATTGTATTCAATGTAATCAATGCTCATTTGTTTGTCCTCACGCAGTTGTTAGACCTTATATTCTTAACCAAAACGAAGTTTCTAATGCACCTTCTGGTATGAAAATGAAGCAAATGGTTGGCAAGGGCTGTGAAGGCTATAAGTATGCTCTTTGCATTTCTACTCTTGATTGCACAGGCTGTGGTAGTTGTGTTTCTATTTGTCCTGCTAAGGAAAAGGCTCTTGTAATGAAACCTATAGAAACTGAACTTTCAAATCAAAAATATGCTGATTATGCTGTTCATAAAACAAGTGAAAAGTTTGACATTCCTTTTGCTGTAGAAACTGTTAAGGGTTCTCAGTTTAAGCAACCTTTATTAGAATTCTCGGGTGCTTGTGCCGGCTGTGGCGAAACTCCATATACTAAATTAGTTACTCAATTATTTGGCGATAGAATGTATATTGCAAATGCCACAGGTTGTTCTTCAATTTGGGGCGGTTCTGCTCCTGCTACTCCTTATACTGTTAATAAAAAGGGTTTTGGTCCTGCTTGGGCAAATTCACTATTTGAGGACAATGCAGAGTATGGCTACGGAATGTTTTTAGCCGCAAATCAATTAAGAGAAAGACTTGCTAATTCTTTAAAAGAGATATTAGCACAAAATGATACTCCAATTAAAGTAAAAGATACTATTAATGAATATTTTTCTACCTATAATGATGGCAAAACAAACACTTTAGCTACTGAAAATTTAATTTCTGCATTAACAGGGTTAAACTGTTGTGAAAAATGCAGTGAAATTGCAAAAAAAGTTCTCGCTGATAAAGAATTTCTTGCAAAGAAAAGCATTTGGATATTTGGTGGAGACGGTTGGGCATATGACATTGGCTTTGGCGGATTAGACCATGTTATTGCCTCCGGTGAAGATGTAAATATATTAGTATTAGATACAGAGGTTTATTCAAATACCGGTGGTCAAGCCTCAAAGGCAACTCCTACCGGTAGTGTTGCACAATTTGCGTCTTCGGGCAAAAACACTAAGAAAAAAGATTTGGCCGCTATTGCAATGTCCTATGGCTATGTATATGTTGCTCAAATTGCTATGGGCGCTGATTATAATCAATGTATCAAGGCGATTTCAGAGGCTGAAAGTTATAATGGACCATCAATAGTAATTGCCTATGCTCCTTGCATTAATCACGGTATTAAGAGTGGTATGGGAACTACAATGCAAGAAACTAAGGCGGCTGTTGCGGCTGGCTATTGGAATTTGTTCCGATTTGACCCTCGCTTGGTTGAACAAGGCAAAAATCCATTCACATTGGACAGTAAAGAACCAACAACCTCATATAAAGATTTCATAATGAGTGAGGTTCGTTATAATTCATTAGTTCGCACATTCCCAGAAAGAGCAGAAAAACTATTTGATAGCGCCGAAAAGCAAGCAAAAGAAAAATACGAAATGTTAGAAAGAAAAGTTAAACTTTACGAAAGATAAACAAAAATGTTATAGGGCGACCAATTTGGTCGCCCTTTATTTCATAAAATTATTTCTTAAACTTGATTTTATATATAAAATATGTTACATTAAAAGTATAAAAAGGTGGTAGGATTGTTTTATGAATTATATAGGTTCAAAGTATTCGCTAATAGAATTTTTAAATGAAACAATTAATTTAGTTGTTGGGTCTAATGATGCTGATAACATGGTATTTGCTGATTTATTTGCAGGCACTGGCGTAGTTGGTAGCAATTTTAAGGAAAAAGGCTTTAGAGTAATTGCAAATGATATACAAAATTACAGTTATGTATTAAATAAGCATTATATTGAAAACACCCCACCAATTGATGTAAAAAAATTTGATTACTTATATGAACTTGCCGGGGTTAAGGGTTTCATTTATAAAAACTATTGTGCAGGCTCCGGTTCTGGTAGAAATTATTTTACTGATGAAAACGGAAAAAAATGCGATAGTATAAGAATAGAACTTGAAAAACTTAAAAACTCAAGTGATATTACAGAAAGCGAATACTTTTTCTTATTAGCAAGTTTAATTAATTCAATTGATAAATATGCAAATACCGCCTCAGTTTATGGAGCATTTTTAAAACATATTAAAAAATCTGCTGAAAAAACTTTTAAGTTGGAACTTTTACCTATTATTCCAGGTGATGAGAAAAGCAAAGCATATAATGAAGATATAAATGAATTAATTAAAAAAATTGAAGGTGATATTCTATATCTTGACCCTCCATATAATGAGCGACAATATTGTACAAATTATCATGTTTTAGAAACGATTTCTTTATATGATAACCCACCCCTTTATGGTAAAACCGGTCTCCGTAGTTATGCAAAGCAAAAGAGTGATTTTTGTTCAAAAAAAACAGTAACTTTGGCATTTGAAGATGTAGTAAAAAATGCGAACTTTAACTACATTTTTTTAAGTTATAACAATGAAGGACTTATGCCTTTGGATGTAATAAAAACAATAATGCAAAAATATGGACAATATGAAATTTTCACTAAGGATTACAAAAGATTTAGAGCTGACAAGGTTGAAAATCGCAATCATAAGGCTGAGACAACAACCGAATATTTGCATTGTTTGGTAAAAAGATAGGGGAATAATATGGCAAAATATAATGATTTGGAGATGGAAAATTGGAAGAAATATGAGGATTTATATACTGATACCCTTTGGGTTATAGATAAAAGGGATAATTCAGGTGCACATAAGGGAAGTTATCACGGTAATTTCATTCCACAGATTCCAAATCAATTGTTTAGGCGATACACTAAAAAAGGCGATTATATTTTAGACCCATTTGTTGGTAGTGGGACATCATTAATAGAAGCACAACGACTTGGCAGAAATAGTATTGGTATTGAACTTTTGGAAGAAGTGGCGAAAGAAACACATGAAAGACTTCTTATTGTAAAAAATGAAGAAACAAAAGGTAAGGTTTGCATTGGGGATAGCCGATGTATTGATATGCAAAAAATACTTGAAAGCTTAGAAATAAAAAAAGTGCAATTTGTTATTTTTCATCCTCCTTATTGGGATATTATTAAATTTAGCGATAATTTAAAAGATTTATCAAATTCTTCTACACTTGAAGAGTTCTTGCAAGGTTTTGGTGAGATAATTGATAATGCTTGTAGTGTGCTTGAAAAAAATAGATACTGTTCAGTTGTTATAGGAGATAAATATTCAAATAGCGAAATTGTTCCACTTGGATTTAAATGTATGAATTTATTTTTAGAGCGAGGATTTAAGTTAAAGGCAATTATTATTAAAAATTTTGAAGAAACAAAGGGCAAGGCAAATCAAAAACAAATATGGAGATATAGAGCCTTAGCTAGCGACTTTTACATTTTTAAACACGAATATATTATGGTATTCAAAAAAATAAAATAAATCTAAAGATTTTATTTCTTTGGATTTTTGAATTATTTTTATTGTGAAAATTTAAGATGCCTTTTAAACTCAATTGGGTCATACCAATAGCAACCCTCACAACCCATTTCACTTTTGTCGTGAAGTTTAACTCCCTTGTAGTATGACATTGGATAACCAAGCAGTTTGGCATCATAACGAATACCGGTTCTGCGACATTCTTTGCAGAATTGGCATTTTGCATCGTTTGCAGCTTTGCTAAGCGGTTGAAAATCAGATAGTTTTTGATTATTACCTGTCATAATACGGTCATCATTTTTCATTCCGTTTTTATGGTCAACTTCCGGATTTGAAGTGCCAAGAATAACACATCGTTGTTTTTTGATAGTTTGCTTAATTTGTATTGCAATAGCCTGAGAATGCTTATTATCATTAAGTCCATTTAAACGAATGCGGTCAATTCCATTACCGACTGTAATTTTTTTATCAAACTCTATAATATAATTTTTTGCAAGAGTAGATTCTTTTCTAGCCCAAGAAGCACCATTGCCAAATTTAAGACTTGCGTATGTTCCAACAAATTCAGATATATTTACCCAACGGCTCGTGCCATTTTTATCAGGAAGAGCCAATTCTAAAAATAGAGAGGTTTTTGTTTTGCTCATTTCATTCAATCCCTTCAAATAGTTTTGATAATTTTATTTCTAAACCGTTTGCAATTTTTTCAAGATTGACTATTGAGATATTGCGTTTCCCCATTTCAACACTTGCGTAATAAGTTCTGTCCATTCCAATTTTCAGTGCGAATTTTTCCTGACTAAGACCTGTTTGTTTTCTCAATTCACGAATACATTGACCAATTTTTATTGTAATCATTTACATTCCCCCTCAATATATTTTATAAGTAAACGGTATATATGACAACTGTATATAAGCAACAATTATTAGGTTGAAAAAAGAAAGAGTAAAACAAATTGAAACTGAAATTTTTAATACTGACGATAACCCACCAATAGATGACGATTTATTTGGATAAAAATGATATATAAATTTTGTTAATACAGTTGCAAAATGCAACAAGGACAAGGTAGCTGTTTAAGATAATACTATTATTAGTATTTCATTTATTAATTATTTGTGCCTTTATACATCTAAATGTATGTTTATACATTTAGATGTATTGTTTATTTTATATAAAACCCTAGTAAATAGCCAATTATATGTGTTAATATGTAATAAAAATAATAAAAAAAATTATTTTTGCATAAGTGTTGCATATTTATAAATATTAGTGTATAATATCACCAAATCATTGTATAAAGGAGAAATATACTATGGAAAAGATTAAAAAAGTTGTGCTTGCATATTCCGGCGGACTTGATACTTCAATTATTATTCCTTGGCTAAAAGAAAATTACGATGGATGTGAGGTTATTGCTGTTGCGGCTGATGTTGGGCAAGGCAAGGAACTTGAAGGTTTAAGAGAAAAAGCTATTAAAACAGGTGCATCTAAAATATATATTGAGGATTTAACTGACGAATTTGTTAACGATTTTATTTTCCCCACTTTAAAGGCAGGAGCGAAATATGAGGACAAATATTTATTGGGAACATCTTTTGCAAGACCTGTTATTGCTAAGCGAATAGTTGAAATTGCAAAAAAAGAGGGTGCTGATGCTATTGCACACGGTTGCACCGGCAAAGGAAATGACCAAGTTCGTTTTGAACTTACAATAAAAGCCTTTGCACCTGAAATGAAAATCATTGCTCCTTGGAGGATTTGGGATTTAAAATCAAGGGAAGATGAAATTGAATATGCAAACGCAAGAAATATCCCAATACCTATTACTAAGGAAACTAACTATTCAAAGGACAAAAACATCTGGCATTTATCTCACGAGGGTTTAGACCTTGAAAATCCTGCAAACGAGCCAAATTACGATAAAATTTTAGAATTAGGCGTTTCCCCTGAAAAAGCACCAGATAAAGCAACTTATATTACAATTGACTTTGAAAAGGGTATACCCGTTTCTTTAGACGGTGTAAAAATGAATGGCGTTGAATTAATAAAGAAATTAAATGTCATTGGCGGAGCAAATGGTATTGGAATACTTGATTTAGTGGAAAATCGCTTGGTTGGTATGAAATCCCGTGGCGTTTATGAAACTCCGGGTGGAGCAATTTTATACTATGCTCACGAGGCATTAGAAACTCTTTGTCTTGATAAAGATACAATGCATTATAAACACCAAACTGCTATTCGTTTTGCACAACTTGTGTATAACGGGCAATGGTTTACTTCATTAAGAGAAGCACTTTCTGCCTTTGTGGACAGCACTCAACAAACAGTTACAGGGCAAGTAAAATTAAAATTATATAAAGGAAACATTATCACAGCAGGTATTACCTCAAAATATTCATTATATGATGAAGAAATTGCAACCTTTGAAGCAGATGAAGTTTATAATCAAAAGGATAGTGAGGGCTTTGTAAATTTATTTGGTTTGCCAATAAAGGTCAAAGCACTTGTGGACAAGAAAAACAAAAAGTAATGTCAAATGGAGAAAGGAAGAATTTTTATGAAACTTTGGGCTGGACGATTTCAAAAGGATACTGACAAAAAGGTAAATGACTTTAATTCATCTATCTCCTTTGATATGCGATTGTATAAAGAGGATATAAAGGGCAGTATTGCTCATAGCACAATGCTTTGTATGTGCAACATCATTTCAAAAGAGGAAAAAGACCAAATTGTAAATGGCCTTAATGGAATTTTAGAGGATATTGAAAACGGCAAATTGGAATTTGACTTAAATGCTGAAGATATCCATATGTTTATAGAAGAGGTTTTAACCAAAAGGATAGGCTCAGCAGGAAAAAAACTGCACACTGCAAGGAGCAGGAATGACCAAGTTGCACTTGATATTCGTATGTATTTAAAAAAAGAAATTAAAGAAATAGTTAAACTGATTATAGACCTTGAAAAAGTGATTTTAGCAAAAGCAGAAAAAAATAAGGAAACAATAATGCCGGGCTATACTCATCTTCAAAGGGCACAACCTACAACCTTTGCACATTATATTTTGGCTTATTCTGTGATGCTTAAAAGGGATATTGACCGTTTAAATGATTGCTATAAAAGGATGGACGAGATGCCTTTGGGAAGCGGAGCATTAGCCACTACTACCTATCCAATTGACCGCAATATTACAAAGGAATTGTTGGGCTTTTCAAAAATTACTGAAAATTCCATTGATAGTGTTTCAGATAGGGATTTTGTTATAGAACTTTGTAGTTGTCTTTCAATATTAATGATGCATTTATCAAGGTTTTCAGAGGAGATTATTTTATGGTGCAGTAGTGAGTTTTCATTTATTGAATTAGATGATGCTTATTCAACAGGCTCTTCAATAATGCCACAAAAGAAAAATCCGGATGTTGCTGAGCTGGTTCGGGGCAAAGCAGGTAGGGTTTATGGTAGTTTAATAACATTATTAACCGTTATGAAATCGCTCCCCCTTGCCTATAACAAGGATATGCAGGAGGACAAGCAGGCTATATTTGACGCTGTGGACACTATTAAAATGTGCCTCTCGGTATTTGCTCCAATGTTTGAAACTATAACTGTTAACGCAAAAAATATGAGTAAAGCGGCTTGTGGTGGTTTTATAAATGCTACTGATTGTGCCGATTATTTAGTAAAAAAAGGGATGCCTTTTAGGGATGCTTATAAAATTGTTGGTAAAATAATAAATTATTGTATTGAAAATGATAAATATTTAGAAAGTCTTTCGCAAGATGAATTTAAATCATTTAGCAATGAATTTGATAATACAATTTATGAGGCAATTTCACTAATAACTTGTGTAAATGAAAGAAAAGTTGAGGGCGGACCTTCAATTGTTTCAGTGCAAAAGCAAATAAAAGATTTAAAGGAATTTATTAAGTTGAAAGTGGAAAGTTGAAAGTGGAAAGTTGTCATTGCAAAGCCGACACCGCAGTGTCGTCCTGAGGCGTATCCCGCCGAAGGAGCCCGTGGCAATCTCATTTTTAATTAGGAATTAGAAATTAGGAATTTGGAATGAGGAATGAGCCTATGAAATACAAAGTATTTGTTGACGGTAGTGAAGGAACTACCGGTTTAAAAATAAATGAGCAGTTGGCACTGCTTAATAATATTGAAATTTTGAGCATTGATATTGATAAAAGGAAAGATATTAATGCAAGGAAAGAGTTATTAAACAGTGCTGATATAGCTTTTCTTTGCTTGCCTGATACTGCTTCAATAGAGGCTGTTTCCTTAGTAGAAAATCCGAAAACCGTTATAATTGATGCTTCGGTTGCATTTAGGACTAATAGCAATTGGGCTTATGGTTTGCCTGAGATTAGCAAACAGCATAAAGAAAAAATTATGAATTCAAAAAGAATAGCTGTGCCGGGTTGCCACGCTACCGGTTTTACCACTGCTGTTTATCCGCTTATTGCAAATGGCTTTATTGATAAAGATTATCCTATTTCCTGCCAATCAATTACCGGTTATAGTGGAGGTGGCAAAAGCTTAATTGCACGGTTTGAAGACAGAGAGGATAAAACAAGTTTAAAAAGCCCTCAATTTTATGCTTTGGGGCTATCTCATAAACATTTACCTGAAATGCAAATAATTAATGGTCTTACCTATAAGCCTTTGTTTACTCCAATAGTAGGCGATTTTTTTAGGGGTATGTGCGTTGCAATTCCTTTACACAAAAGGCTTATGAAAAAAAACATTTCACAAAAAGAACTTTTGGAATTTTATAAAGAATATTATCAAGACCAAAAAAATATAAATGTTTTTTCGGCAGAAAACGAACAACTTTTAGACAATGGCTTTTTAGATGCAACAAAATGCAACAATACTAACAATTTAGATATTTGTGTTTTTTCAAATGACCAGCATTTTTTAGTTATTTCAAGGCTTGACAATTTGGGAAAAGGGGCATCGGGAGCCGCTGTTCAATGTATGGAATTAGCGGTTAGAAATTAGAAGTTAGAGGTTAGAAAAGGAGCAAACAGGAATGAATGATAATAAATATACAATTTTTAAGGGCAATGTTACATTTCCAAAGGGTTTTTTGGTATCAGGTGTCTATTGCGGAATTAGAAAAAATATAAATAAATTAGATTTAGCACTTATATATTCACAAAAAGAATGCAACAGTGCCGCAGTTTACACTAAAAATTTAGTTAAGGGTGCTCCTATTTATGTTACAATGGAAAGCCTTAAAAACGGCAAAGCAAAGGCAGTTATATGCAATAGCGGTAACGCTAACACTTGTAATGCTGATGGAATAGAAGTGGCAAATAAGACCTGCTTAGCATTAGCAAAAGAATTAAATATTAATGCTAATGATATAATTATTGCTTCAACCGGAGTTATAGGTCAGCCTTTAAATGCAGATACAATTATTAGTGGAATTCCCTCATTAGTTTCCAATTTATCAATCAATGGTGGGCATTTGGTGGCACAAGCAATTATGACTACAGATTTAGTAAAAAAGGAAATTGCAATTTCCTTTAAAATAGGGCAAAAGGAAGTTCGCATAGGCGGAATTGCAAAGGGTAGTGGAATGATTAACCCAAATATGGCTACAATGCTTTCCTTCATTACTACTGATATTGCAATTAGCAGTCCCTTTTTGCAAAAAGCACTTATTGCTTCAACAGAAAACACATATAATATGGTTAGTGTGGATGGTGATACAAGCACAAATGATATGGTAAGCATTATGGCAAATGGTTTAGCTGAAAATGAAGAAATTACCAAAGAAGACGAGAATTATTTTGCCTTTTTATCTGCTTTGAACTTTGTTAATTCCTATTTGTGCAAATGTATAGCAAAGGATGGCGAGGGTGCAACTAAACTGCTTACCTGCATTGTAGAAAATGCACCTGATTTAGAAACTGCAAAATTATGTTCAAAAGCAGTAATTTCTTCAAGCCTTGTTAAAACTGCTATGTTTGGCTCTGATGCTAATTGGGGACGAATTCTTTGTGCAATAGGTTATTCAAAATGTGATATAGATATTAACAAGGTGGATATTTCCTTTAAATCTAAAAACGGGCAAATATTAGTTTGCCAAAATAGTGTAGGCGTAAATTTTGATGAAATCAAGGCAAAGGATATTTTAATAAGCGATGAAATAGACATTTTAATTGATTTAAAACAAGGAAAAGAATTAGCAACTGCATGGGGCTGTGATTTAACTTATGATTATGTGAAAATAAATGGAGACTACAGGACATAAGTTGAAAGTTGAAAGTGGAAAGTGGAAAGTGGAAAGTGGAAAGTGGAAAATTAAGAGAAAACGAGAGTGATTAAATTGACATTAAAAGAAAAATCGGCATTATTGGTGCAAGCTTTGCCTTATATTCAAACATATTCGGGTAAAACTATTGTTATTAAGTATGGTGGCAATGCTATGATTAACGAGGAGTTAAAAGCGGCTGTTATTTCCGATATTGTTTTGCTTACTTGTGTTGGAATTAAGGTTGTGTTAGTGCATGGTGGCGGACCTGAAATTAGCGATATGCTAACTAAAATCGGCAAGCAAAGCAAGTTTATTAATGGGTTACGATATACCGATGAACAAGACATTGATATTGTTCAAATGGTGCTTTGTGGTAAGATAAACAAGGATTTAGTTGCCAAAATTCAAAATGCCGGTGGCAAGGCTGTTGGCATTTGTGGTTTAGACGGTGGACTATTAAAAGCAAAAAAATTATTGGAAAACGGAGTTGATTATGGCTTTGTTGGGGATATTACTCATGTAAACACTGAAATTATTGCAAATATCACTGATAAAGCAAATATTCCTGTTATTGCTACTATTGCAGGTGGCAAAAATGGAGAGGTTTATAATATTAATGCAGATACAGCCGCATCCAAAATTGCCTCTGCTTTAAAGGCAGAAAGGCTATTAACCTTAACCGATGTTGTTGGAGTATTAAAAAATCCCAATGATGAAAGCTCCTTAATTAAACAAATAAACATTTCAGAAGTTCCTAACCTAATAAAAGAAGGAGTAATTTCTGGTGGAATGAAACCAAAAGTTGATTGTTGCGTTGAGGCTATTCGTCAAGGAGTTAAAAGTGCTGTCATTGTTGACGGCAGAGTTCCCCATTCAATATTAATAGAAATGTTTTCAGATGAAGGCTCGGGAACAATGATAGTTTAGTATAAACTATCATAGTTCCAATGTAGAATGTAGAATGTAGAATTTAGGAGTGTTAATTATGTCATCACAAGAATTAATAAATAAAGAAAGCAAGTTTATTATGGATACCTTTGCTCGTTATCCTTTAGTAATTGAAAAGGGTTTTGGTGCTTTGCTTTATGATTGCGAAGGAAAGGAATATATAGATTTTAGTAGTGGTATTGGTGTTAATTGCTTGGGCAGTGGTGATGAAGAGTGGGCTAATGCAATTTATACACAAGCTAAAAATTTAGGTCATATTTCTAACCTTTATTACAATTCAAATATGATAAATCTCGCCGAAGTTTTAACAAGTAAAACTAAAATGTCAAAAGCGTTTTTTGCAAACAGTGGTGCCGAAGCAAACGAAGGGGCTATTAAGTTAGCAAGGAAATATAGTTTCCAAAAGTATGGTAAATTCCGTTCAAATATTATTTGCCTTAATAATTCCTTTCACGGACGAACAATTACAACCTTAGCGGCAACAGGGCAACAAGCCCTTCATAAATTCTTTTATCCCTTTACAAAAGGTTTTTTCTTTGCAAATGCTAACGACATTGAAAGTGTTAAGAAACTAATTGATAAGTCAATTTGTGCAATTATGATTGAATTAATTCAAGGCGAAGGTGGAATTTTCCCATTAGAAAAGGAATTTGTAGCACAGGTTAAACAGCTTTGCGTTGATAATGACATATTATTAATTATTGACGAAATTCAAACAGGCATTGGTAGGACAGGTGCATTTTTAGCAAGCGAATATTATGAAGTTAAAGCAGATATAATAACATTGGCTAAAGGTTTAGGTGGCGGATTGCCAATTGGTGCATTTTTGTGCAATGAAACACTTGAAAAAGTACTTGATAAAGGCTCTCACGGTTCAACCTTTGGTGCTAATCCCATTTGTTGTGCCGGAGCTTTGGTTGTTTTAAATAGGCTTGATAATAAATTATTAGATGAAGTTTTAGCAAAGGGCGAATATATGAAAAATAAGTTATTGGCTATGAAAGGTGTTTTAGATGTTCGTGGCAAAGGTCTTATGCTGGGCTTTGATATTGAAGGAATTGGAGCCAAACCATTTACAATGAAATTATTAGAAAAAGGGTTATTGGCAATTACAGCAAATACAGCAGTTCGTTTAATGCCACCTCTAATTATAGGTTATAAAGAAATTGATAAAGGATTGAAAATCATTGAAGATACATTGAAGGAGTGCTCACAATGAAAAAAGATTTGCTTAAAATGTTAGATTTGTCCAAGTCGGATATTCAGAAAATATTAAACCTTGCCGACCAGCTTAAATATGAACAAGAAAGAGGAATGATTCACACAAGGAATTTACAGGGGAAAACTTTGGGAATGATTTTTCAAAAATCCTCTACAAGAACACGCGTTTCCTTTGAAATTGGTATGTTTCAATTAGGCGGGCATGCTTTATTTTTAAGCCATCAAGATATACAACTCGGCAGAGGGGAAAGCATAGAGGATACAGCAAGGACATTAAGCCGTTATGTTGATGGTATAATGATTAGAACTTTTGCTCAAGAGGATGTTGAAAACTTAGCAAAATACGCATCTGTTCCAATAATTAATGGCTTAACAGATTTTTCTCATCCTTGTCAAGTTTTAGCCGATTTAATGACCATTCGTGAACACAAATCCAAATTAGAAGGTTTAAAAATGTGTTATATAGGCGATGGTAACAATATGGCAAATTCTCTAATTGTAGGTTGCTTAAAAATGGGTATGGCGGTTTCTATTGCTTGTCCTAAGGGTTATGAACCACATAATGATATTTTACAATTCGTAAATGAGCATAAGGCTAAAGGAACATCTTTTTTACTAACAGATGATGTAGAATTAGCGGCAGAAAACGCCGATGTTATAATAACTGATGTATGGGCAAGTATGGGACAAGAGCAAGAAACTGAAAAAAGAAAGAAAGATTTTAAAGGCTTTCAAATTAATAGCGAACTTTTAAAGAAAGCCAAAAAGGATTGTATGGTGCAACATTGCCTGCCTGCTCATAAGGGCGAAGAAATAACTGCTGAGGTATTTGAGCAACATCAAAACGAAATATTTGATGAGGCAGAAAACAGGCTTCATATTCAAAAAGCTATAATGGTGCTACTTATGGAAGACAAGGAATAACGCAAAGCGTTATTCATAATTAATTGTAGCCAGCGGTTTTAACCGTTCCGCCTTAAATGAACAACGAACAGCGAACAGTGAAGAATGTCGGTATCAAAGCCATATTCTTTAATTCTCTAACTTCTAACATCTATTCTCTAACTACTAAAAGGTCATTCTGAACAAAGTGAAGAATCTCATTTTGACTTTCCATTTTCCATTTTCAACTTTCCACTTTATTAACTATCCAAAGTCGTGCCTATTTCCTGCGTTAATTTTACTTTCCTCAAAAAGACATACTATTTTTTCAATACATTCAAAATCTGAAAGGCTGTCATCTTGTATGACGGTCTTTGTTTTGTCCAAAAGTATGTAGCACTCATTTTGCGTAAATTTTTCAATATCAAAGCTAAAATTCTTAAAATCAACCGATATTTTATCTTCCTTTAAAATATTAATTAATAACTCTTTGTATAAGTCCATTATTATCACCTCTCATAAAACTAAATTTTTTCAAAATGTTATATTTAGTCATCATTAGGGTAATAATATCAAAATTATATGCTATTGTCAATAGTAATCATTAGACTAATATTGAGAGGGTTAAAATGAAAATATATAATTTTGAAGGAAAAAGAAATATTATTGGTTCGAGAGTGAATAAAGCCAGAATCAAACTGGGTTTGTCACAAAATGAATTGGCGGCTAAACTTCAAGTTGAGGGTGTGCAATTAGAACAAAAATCTATAAGCAGAATTGAGGTCGGCGAAAGATTTGTTGCCGATTATGAATTGTTGATGTTAGCAAACATTTTAAAGGTTGATGTGAAATGGTTACTAACAGGTAAAACTAATTGATTAACTTTAAGAGTGTATAATCCAAAATAGAAAAATAATAAGTGGAGGAAAGTAAAATGAGCATTGATGATAATAGATTTAATGAAGTAAAAAAAGAGTACCTTGATTTATTGAATGCCAATAGTATAAATTATGATGAGGAAAAAGCAAAAAAAATGAAAGAAGCCCTTAAATGTGCACTTGATATTAGAAAATTTGAAATAGAACTTTATTGGAAGAGAGCTACATATTTTTGGGCTTTTATTGGCGTAATATTTTTTGCTTATTTTTCATTATATAATATAGACAGTTCAATAAATTACAAACCTATGTATGCTCTGGGCATTTCAATTGTTGGTTTTATATTTTCATTTTGTTGGTACTTGGTTAATAGAGGAAGTAAATTTTGGCAAGAAAATTGGGAAATGCATGTTGATTTTTTAGAGGATGAAATAATGGGTTCTTTATATAGAGTAGTAAAAAATCCAGAAAGCTACAAATGGCACAAGTTACTTGATGGCTATTCAAGTTCAGTTTCAAAAATTAATCAATTTTTAAGTTTAGTAATTACATCAGTTTGGATAATATTAATTTATGTTTCTATATACCAATTCACAGTAGTTAATTTTGAAATAAAAATTAATTTACCAATTATTCTAGCATTTTTTATGACATTTATTATATTATTTATTATTATATTTTTATTCATTAAAACTACAAGTTCTCTAAAATCAAAGGAGAATCCAAAACATTTTATTAAAAGAGATTTTAATAAAAATAATTAAGTTTTATTATATCTTGATGTTAGCTTTTTGTATTATTTTGAGGTGACTAACTATTAAAAGTCAAGCATTTTTTAAAAATTTTTAAGCAGATAAAAAAGTGCATAGCAAACAAGCCTTAAAAAAACGAATTTTCAAAGCCGAAAA
>Ga0265595_1001284_pt1 | contig 19795 bp, 24 predicted proteins | sample saktaG_15_FD_190148 | JGI IMG/M metagenome (GOLD analysis project Ga0265595, IMG submission 190148) | Saline water microbial communities from Sakinaw Lake, British Columbia, Canada - sak_2013_06_06_50m | ecosystem: Environmental > Aquatic > Non-marine Saline and Alkaline > Saline ... | reverse complement strand
TTGCCTCCGGCTTCCTTCGCACCCCACCTCGCGGTGACGCACTTGCCTTTGGCTAACGGTTGGTGCAATCAACCTCCGTGATAGAGACTTTCACTCTCAAGCCAGCGCCCATGCTGGGCGCACAAGCCAACGCCCCGGCCGCAAAGGCCGGGGCGCTTCCAAAGGAGGGCGATGGTTCCTCGCATATGCCGCGAAATTGCCTCACAGCCGATCCGGTCGGGACCCATCTGTCGGCCGGTTCCAGTTCTAGTTCGCTGTCGGCAGCAGGCCGTCAATTCTTAGCGAATCACGCTGCCGAATCAGGATAAGACCCCCACGCGGTTTTGTCAAGGAAGGCAGTCGGCATTGTTACTATATGATATTAAACGACTTACGCAAATACTGCCCGACCGGCTTCGAACGCGGGAAGTTGTCCACAGGGCTAGGTTGTTGAAACACTATCGGTTAGCAGTGCATACCCCCTTCCGAGCTCCGTTTTCCCCGGCGAAACAGAGCCTGGGATCGGCTGGAATCAATCTAAAGCTTTTGCTGGCAATCAGTTAGAACGTACCGAGGTTGGTTCTGCCGTTCCCGGCACCAATGCAGTGCGAGCCTCTTTTGAGTCGGAAATCGCCGTTTTGGCGGTCAACGAACTGTGGGTCATCCACGATATTGCTGTCGCCGGGCACGACGCGGTCGAAGTCGACGCCGTTGCCAAACATGCAGTTCCGCTGCAGCACGATCTTGCCCTCAGGCTGGTCCGTCACGACGCCGCGGGGGTTGAACGTGATGATGCAGTCAGTAATAACCGTGTTTGAATCGTCACGGGCCGCGTGGATTCCGACCTCGCCGTTGTCCGTGACCGTGCAGTGAGTAATCGCCGCGAAGGCGCGTCCGGCCATAGAGCTCAGATAGATACCCCGGTCGCCGTTGTCGGCAATCAGGCAGTGGTCGATGAACTGCTGCCCGTCCCTCACCCATATTCCGTGTGAATCCGCGCCCCGGATGGTTAACCCGGAGACGCGGTTGCTGTCGGTACGCAACTCGACTGCCGCGTACTCATCGCCGGCGTCAATAACCGTCGCCAACGGGTCAGCCCCAAGCAGCGTAAGGTGCCGCAGCTTCACAATCTTCACAACTTCGCGGTACTCGCCCGGCATCAAGAACACCGTGTCGCCGTCCCGCGCCGAGTCGAGCGCGGCCGCAATAGTCTGGAACGCCGCACCGCTGTCCGGCGCCACCACGAGCCTCCCGACCGGCGCGGTGTATACGGTCCGGGTCTCGGTGCGGATTGCGCAGCCGGCAAACAGCAGCGCTACGAGCAGGGCGGCGAGGCGAAAGCTGTAATTCCTCATGCGTGAATGATTATGCGGCAATGCGCCCGGCTGTCAAATCGGGAAAGGTCCGGCTGCACCGATGGGGGGTTGGCGCAGCCGGACCTCGTCCTCTTCGCAAACCGCAAGGAGGCTTTCATGCTGCCGGCGTCCCGCGTGTGGAACACCGACACAAATCTATCTACAGTCAAGGAGTGTGGCCTATTCCGCTATTGCCAAACATCATGGGATTGCTACAATTAGGGTGTGAAGGCGGTTCAGTACTGCGTCGTGGCCTTCCCGAAACTGGACAGCGAGACGCAGATACAAGATTTGAGAGATCAGTTTCCAACCTGGTACTACCGGGTCAGGCCCTATATCCCGGTCGTGCTGCCGTTTACGCCCGTCACCCTCGATGAAATCCAGAACGTTTCCGAGCATGTCGGGCGGGTTCGGCGCAGTCTCCATCCGATGGCCGTTTCCTTCACGCATTGCATCGAGCGCGGCGAGGCGCTGTTCTTCGAGATTGAACAGGGCCGCGAAGAGTTCATCCAACTCCACCTCGCCATGATCGGCGCCGAGCCGCTGTCGTTACTCAGCGACGCGCCGGTCTACGAGCCACAGGTCTGGCTCGGCCGCGTAACCGACCCGCGCCAGCGCGCCTGGGCTATCGCTGAAGCGAACCGCATGGGCCGCTCCCTCGGCGTGGTCGACTCGATAACCCTGCTCAGAATCGAGCCGGACGAAGAACACCAGCTCGTCGCCACCTTTCCCTTCGGCATCGGCCGCGTTGACTACTACGACCGCTTCACCGCCTGACCGCCCGTCCTGACGTCTGCCAAAGCACAACTCGCGAGAACCCAACGCGTTAGCTCCGTGGCGCGCTCACTGCGTGTGCCCCAGCGCTCGCTTGAGGCTTGCAGCTTGCGGCTTCTGCGCTTGCCCTACCGCCGCACGTATACCGAGACGGCCGCGAACGTCCCGTTGTACGCTTCGTCGTAGGCGAAGGCGCGGAGTTGGTGGGCGTGCCCGGTGTCGGCCCGGCAGTCGATGGTGAGCCGATAGGTGTCGGCCTCACTCTTCGAGACCATACCGAGCATTTCGGCCTCGATGAAGTACACCACCCAACGCATCCGGCGGTCGTCCGTGGCCACGGTGGCAATCGTATAGACGCCCGGGTCGACGGTGTCGCCTTCCTGCGGGTGAGCCCAGCTCAGTACGGGCGGCACCGTGTCCGGCGGCCCGGCGTTGTCGCAGCCCGCGGGCAGGAACGCAAGCAGCGCAAACACCACAGCCAGAGCGCAACGCCATCCACTCCGCCACCATCCGTTTCGGGTCTTTCGGGCTTTCGTTGCTATCACGTCCGTCCGCTCCTCTTGGCGAACTTGGCGTCCTTGGCGGTTCTCATTCCTGGCCGTTTCGTGGCGCCCGGGTCGGTTGCTCGGCTCATGGCGCGACAATCTCCGCGTCGATGTACGGGCTGTATTCGCGGCAGTAGAGTACGCCGGCCGTGTCCTCGTGTACGTTGATGGCCGCGTCGTACGTGTTCGGGTCTCCGGCCGGGACGAGCGACGTAATCGCCAGCCGGCCCGCGACCGTGCCCCGGGTAAGGTCCAGCGTTTCAACAACCCCGTGCGCCGTGTACACCGATTGACTGAAGTTGACATCAACCTGGTGGCCTTCAACCGTGAACGCGGCCATCGAGAGATTGAAGACCATCGAATGCGTGCTCGGCCCGTGACCGGGGCAGCCGCCTCCGGCAAACAGCAGAAGCACAGCCGCCGCGCCGGCCGCAACAAATCTCACGCAGCAATGTTAATTCAACCTGCCCCGCTGTCAACCGTCACGCGCCGGCGGAGTCCGGTCTGCGCCAGGCGTTCCGAGCAGGCGGTCGAGGCTATCGCGCACTGTCTTCGTCTTCGGGTGGTCCCTGCCCAGGGCCTCTTCTCTGATTCCCAGCGCGCGGCGATGGAGCGGCTCGGTTTCCGCTTGCCTGCCTTGCCTGTCGCGTCCCGGGACTTCTACGGCTCGTCACACAACCCGGGCTTGACAGACGGGATGTGGGTTGTTACTATAAATTACTTTGTGCTACAAAGTGATGTGCATAGCAGAACCATCTGAAAGGAGACCTGTATGTCAGTGACTGGCTTTGGCACGGGCGACCGCGAACGCCGGGCGTGGCGGAGCGTATTCCAGGACGGCCTGTGGGACATCGGGCTGGGAATCGCGTCCTTGGCCCGGTTCCTGAAGCTCTGTCCGAATCCGACCCCGGAGGCCGGCAGTGCCAACTCCTGAAGTCCAGAACCAGGACCTCCGGTCCCCGGCCGCCGCCGACCTGCAGCGCCGCGCCTACCGGGCGCTGAACGAGGACGGGCTCGTCGACTTCGCCGTCGGGCTGGGCCTGTCGTTGGCAGCGCTGTACGTCGTGCTCTGGCGACTGGCCGGCGTGAATATGGCGGTCTGGTCGGGGCTCTTCCCGATATTCGTGATGCTGATAGCACGTGGGCTCAGAAAGCGGTTCGTCTACCCCCGCATCGGCTACGCCCGGATCCGCAACGCCAGCCCGGCCATCCTGCTGATGGCAACTCTCACTCTTCTGCTGGTCGCCGGAGTGGTCGTGATGACAATCTACGCCCGGCGCGGTGTGCGGCCGCCTGCGATGTTGTTCCCGTGGCTGCTCCGGCTGTTCGCGCTTGCCGGCGCGGGAACGCTCGCCCTGATGGGACGCCGGACCGGGTGGGTCAGATTCTACGTCCATGCCGGCGTCGTCCTGGTCTCCGTGCTGGCATCGTTGGCGGTCCGCAACACGAGCTACGGACTGATACTGATGCTGGGACTACCCGGATTCATCCTCCTTGTTACCGGCTTGGTCGTCTTCGGCCTCTTCCTGCGCCGGCACCCGAAGCCGATACCGGAGGCGACTCATGCCGGCTCCTGAGCGCGAGAACCAGGACGTCCAGCCGCTGGCCGAAATCGACCGGGTCATCCACGAACCGGCGAGGCTGGCAATCCTCGGGCTCTTGTCCGCGGTCGACAGCTCGGATTTCCTGTTCGTGCAGAACCAGACCGGGCTGACCGGCGGCAATCTTTCCTCCCACATGACCCGGCTGGAAGAAGCGGGCTACGTCGAAGTGACCAAAGAGTTCGTGGACCGGATTCCCCGAACCCTGCTCCGCGCCACCAAGAAAGGCCGGGCGGCCCTGCGGCAATACAAGAGGAACATGCTGCAGGTAATCAAGGGGCTGCCGTGATAACGGACGGGGCTCTTCGGCCGGCCGGGCCCGGACACGCCTGACCCGCGCTGCAGGCGCGGCCAAACCTGAGTCTGGAACCTGAAATCTGGAATGTAGCGGGTGTTCGCGCTGGCTGCGGACCGACCCCGCGGCCAAGCCGCCCGCGCGTCCGGAAACGCCTGCACTATGACAGGGAGAGTCGAAAGTGCGTAGCGTCCGCTTAGTTCCCGGGAAGCAGTTTCAGGCCGGCGGGAACCAGACTCCGGTGGCGCCGCGCCTCGATGCCGGCCGGGGCCGTGCGCCTACAACCGGCATGAAGACGCCGCAGCCATAGCGGCGGCCGGGACCCACGCCGCGTTCCTGGAGCCGCACCGACTCCTCCGGCGTAAACCCGAAGACCTGCACCTCCCAGCCGACGGCCGAATTGTCGCCGACTTGCCGGTGGTGCCGCTCAAAGGGGCAGTCGAATGACCTTCTGTCCTGTCCGGCCGGGCTCGCGCCTGCGCGGCCGTGCTTCAAGCGCAGGGTCGGGACCGCCTTGATGTCGAGGGCGCGGAACTCCGCCTTCAGCCACTCCAGCACCGCGTCGCTGTGGCGATGGTGCTCGGCCACCACGAACGGACTCGCCAGGCCGGGGACCGGCCTGAGCCGGAACTCGGTCGGCTGCCCCAGCCGAAGCGTCGCCGCGTCGATGACGAGGAGACGGTCGGTCAGCGGCAGCAGCTTCTCGGCATCCTCGGCGTTCAGCCGGAACGCGAGTCGGGAGAACATTGTCAGGTGAAGAAAACCGCCGTGGGGACTACCCTGTATCGGGACTATCGCCAGGTCTATCTGTGCCGGCTCACCCACCCACGGCACGACGCCCGCCACCGCCCGGTACATCAGGTAGCCGTGGTCGTAAGGCAGCGGCGTGCCACCTACAGGGAAACTCAACTCAATCATCGGCATGGCTTATTATGGGCAACTCCGCTCAACTGTCAAATGGGCGAAAGGCATAGCCCACAATCTGGAATGACATTGCGTCAGGCAGCGCCCCGTCCTACTTGCTGATATCCTGCGCAGCCAGGTGGACGAGCTTCCCCGCCTCCTTGCCGATGCCCTTCGGAAGCAGCGACAAGACGACGGCCTTGAGAACAGAACCGGCCTTGTCGAAGCCCAGGCTGTCGCTCAGACCCCACGTGGGGTCGTTGCGGTCCTGCTTCTCGGCGTAGCGGAAGATCTTCTCGAAGAACTCCGGGACCGAAGTTATCGCCTCGACGCGGAGCAGCTCCTGCAGCGGACAGATGATGCTGGTGGCGAAGTCCAGCCGGACTTTCTTATGGTCTTCGTCCAGGCGGGCATTGGTCAACAGCAGGTCGCACCCACCCGAGTAGCGCCACTTCACGGACGACTCCACCTCTTCGCGCATCCGGTTCAGCGCCTGCGCCGAATAGAACCACTTCACGCTGTCGACGGTGGTAACCTTAACGGCGTCGGCATTGCCGCTGTCGTCGGTGGAGTATCCGGCAAAGAAGAAGTCGACATTGTTCGCCGTGCGCTCATGAAAGTAGGGCAGGTTCGGAAGAACCTGGTCCTTCACCAGGGCATGCCCCGGCTGGGCGAACAGAATCCCCACGAGCTTTGCCCGGTCGGTAAGCAGGACCCTCTCCCTCATTCCATCCTGAGACGTAGCGGGGCCAACGTCGCCCCATCCTCCGAACGGCCGCTTGGATTGCGCCGTCTTGAACGAAATGAATGAAGGCAGCAGCTTCTCGCGAATCGAATCCAGCGAAGATGCTTCGCGCATTTCCTGCATCATACTCTCCTGACTGCGCTGCTAGCGCATTGTTTGCCTAAGCTCACCGGACTCTCCGCGTCCGCCAGCCCTTGCCTGGCCGCCATGCCCGACCTTTGGCCTGACCGGAAAGCACCGGCACAAGGAACGCCCGGATTCCCTCGACCACCTCGCGCAACGATGCGGTGCTCTCAGCCGGAGTGCTCCGGCGCAGAAACGCCCGCCACTGCTCTTGCTTCTCTGCGCTGTCCGCAAGCCCGTCGGAAAGCCCGACCGGCGCCCGGCTTGGAAGCTCGACCCGTCGGCGTCCGAAGGTGACCTCCAGCGCGGCCCGGAGCGTGTCGCCGTCAAACTCAAAGCTGCGTGCCAGCACCCCAATGTCATAGTAATCCCGCATCCGGCTGTTCGCGGTTTCCAGCACGACCATTGCCTCGAGCTTCTCAGCCACCACAGTGTAACGTGAGTACGCCTTGAGCTTCGGGGCCGGCATGTCGAGGAGAGTCGGGTAGCTGATGTCCTCAGGCGGAGGCACCACCTTGTCGCCGGTGCCAATGTCTATCTGAAGCGGAATCCGGACGCGCTTGAGTGTTACCAGCATGGTTACGCGGATGCCCTGATATTCATCCTGCTCACGGATGCGCCGTGAGCGCACCGAATCCGCATGGAAAGTCAGCCCATCCGGCTCAACCTCCAGCTCGCACAGTTCCCGGAAGACGTCTCGGAGCCGCTGCGGGTCGGGCGGCCCATAGCCCAGCAGGTCGAGGTCTCGGGTGGCCCGGTGCGGTTTCGGCGACCAGGCCGCGAACACCATCGCGCCCTTGAGTACGAACCGGTCCCGCCACTCGGACCGGCTGAGTCGATACAGCAGCCGTTCAAGCCCGTACCGCACGAGTACCACAGCGAACTCGTCCGTGCCCGGCCGGGCAAGTGCCTTGAGTCGGTCCCGGACCGACGCCGCAAGGTCGGTCAGCTCCCGCGTCAGACCACCGCCTCCAGATAGGGGCGAATGACGTTTGACACCCGGCATACCTCGGCGTAGCGCATGAGTTCTTCTATCGTGAACCGGCGCTCACGCCAGCCCTCGCGCAGCGCCTCAATTGCCACGTCCAGACCGTACTTCTTTCGATACTTGAAGCAGTCGGCCACGGTCTTTGCCACGCAGTACACCTTCACCGTGACACCCTCGATTCTGTGTTTCTCCATTCCCTCGGCGAGAGCCGGACCGCTGAACCGTACGAATCTCAGCGGCACTCCCGAGAACTTGGGCAGCCGGGCCTTGCCGTCAATCGCCATCCACACGCAGTGCGGCAGTTGCGTGGTCAGCGTGTGGAATGCGAGCGCCGAAAAGAGACACACCACGCCGCGCGGAATCGCCTTGGCCGCCACCACCAGACTGTGATTCTCGGTGATGTCCGCGCCGACGACCTCATAGAGGCCCCGGCCGCGCCGCTCAAGAACTCCCTGCTTACAGAGCCGGCGCAGAGTCTCAGGATGCTCACCCCGCCGCAGGACATCCCGCACTCGCAGGACATGCCGTCGAGACATAACTGCCCGTGGCGCTGGATGTTGCACGCCGACCGAGCCGGCTTCTGTGTAATATCGTCGGGACTTATCCATAACTACCGACAATTATACACACCGGGTCCAAGAGGTCAACTACGTCGCGCCTCTCACCTCGACCTTCCCGGTCACGGCGGCGGGTCCAATCTTCGCCTCGAAATCGCGGTCGGAGATGTCAGGCATGGGACTCATCACTTCGTTTTCTCGCGGGCGAATGCTTGGTCCACAAGCGGGATGAACGGCACCCGCTTCGCCCAATCCGGTTACAGGCCCCGGATTCTCGCCTGATAGACGCGAAATTGGGAGGTGTCCCGACGTCCTCCATTTGACCACCGGGCAACAGCGACATATACTAGTCGCGATGAAAGAAGCCTACGAGGAATTCGACATCAACTACTTCCAAGATGAAGACGGTGTCTTCACGGCCACGGTGCCGGCGATTCGGGGATGCGTCGCGTCCGGCAAGACGCTTGAAGAGGCCTATCGCAACGCGGTTGACGCCATCGAGAGCTGCTTGGAAGCCCGCCGCAAAGTCGCAGCCCTGAAGCTGAGACGGGTCCGCTACGGCGGAGTGAACGTGTACCGGCGACCGGTACATGCCTAGGCTCGCCCGCATCTCCTACCGGGAGCTGGCCTCGAAACTCAAGCGCGCCGGCTACCGGGAGATTCGAACCAGCCGGCACCCGGTCTACTACCTGGCCGAAAAGGACGTCACCATTCCCGTGCCCCGGCATCCGGGAGACATCCCAATCGGAACCCTCCGCGCCATTGTCCGCGAGATGGGCCTGAGCGTGGGACAGTTCAACCGCCTGTAGCCGGTTTCCGCTAACCGCCTACCGCTCTCCGCGTCCGCCTCTGCTAACCGCTAACCGGCGCTGAGCCGCCCTGAACGAAGTGAGAGGGTCTCTCTTGTCCGTCTAACTCGCGGCGCAGCCGCGCCGGCCGGGCGCGACTAACTGCTAACTGCTCACTGCTAACTGACTAACTCGCGCTTACGCGCGGCCGGCCCGCGCCGCGAAGGCAAAAGCGCCGAAATAGGTGCGCCACCGGGCCGCAGACGAACTGTACTGATTGTCGGCGAAGAAGTAATCGACCAGAACCTCGCGCACGCGGGTCAACTCTCTCAGGCGACCGCGGTTTGCGGCGTCCGCGATAGTTAAATCGAGCAGTTCGAGGGCGCGCTCGACCGCTCTTGTGCTGTAGTCGGCGTTGCCCCGCTCCTTCCAGCTCAAGGCCCGTTCGACCTCGCTGCCGGTGTTGGCCATCTGTTCGACAAGACTGAACTGGAACCACCGGCCGGCCGCCAGCTCCCGGTGCTGCGCCGTCACCTCGCCACCAGCCGGTTCACTATCGCGACTATCGCCTTGCGCGTTTCCGCATCGTCGACGCCGCGGCTGCGGTTGCCCTGGGACGGGCGGATATTGATCATCGAATCGAACTCAACCCATTCCTCGCCGGCTACTCCCGGGTAGAGATTGATGCCCCAGAGGTGCCGCTGCTCGGAACCATCCTCCAACAGCAGAGCCTCCTCGTCGGAATGAAGTTCGCCGCCAATCGCCATCACCCCGCGCTCGATGTCGACGACGGCCTTCACCAGATCGCCGAACTGGGCTTTGGCAATCACCTCCAGTTCGACTTGCGGTATGCGGTCACGGACCATCGTCATCGCTGCAAGTCTAGCCCGGCTGCCGCAGCGGTCAAGCCTGCCGACTGTCCGCGCCGTGCCCCAGGCCGGCTGCGGGCCTCGGATTCCAGGCATGTCGCCGAGAGTCCGCGGTTCATCATAAAAGGCGCCGAATCTCCCGCTGCGTCACCCGGGGCGCCCACGTAGGCGGCATATTCCGGGGCTCGGCGTTCATTTTCCTGCCACGTGCGGCGTCCTGGCCTTGGGCAAGTCCTTGTGCCGCTTCAGCATCGTCCGCATCGCACGTCAGGCTCCGAGCGATGTACGAATCCGCCGAATTCACGACGTAGGAACCCGACCACCTTGTCATGCCGAACCTTGATATCGCCCACGAGAACGGAGGTCCCAATAAGTAACTGTGGGGCTGTTGAGAAACCCCATCCATGTCACCCTGAACGAAGTGAAGGGTCTTCTAACTCTCGCAGAATCATCATCGCGAAGATTCTTCGCTGCGCTCAGAATGACAAGAGGTGGCTCCTTCAACAGCCCCACTGTCCCTGATTCCCGGACGTGGGCTAGAACCGCGCCGCTACGGCGCCAGCATGTACTTGCCCGACTTCTTCGTGCCGATGTGCTTCACCAGTCCGGCCGCAAGCAGCGGACGGAGCAGGTCCATCGCGCCCTGCCGTGAGACGCCCAGCCCTTCCCATATTCGGCGCGGGGCCAGCGGGCCCTCGTCGCGTAACATGCGCAGTAGTTGCTCCTGCCTGGGCCGGAGCAGAACCGGCTCCTGGCCGCTCTCGGCCGAGATTGCCTGAATCCGGTCCCGGGCACTGCCGAGCGCCGCAAGCAGACCTTCGGCCGTGTACTCAAGCCAACCGGTTAAGTCACCGCCCTGCTTACGCACGGCCGATAGCTGACGGTAATAGCGCGGCCGGTCATGCCAGTAGTACTCGTCAACCGCGAAGATGTGGTGGGTATCGAAGCCCCGCCGGTAAAGCTCCCACAGGGCCAGCAGCCGTCCGACCCGACCGTTGCCGTCACCGAACGGATGGATCTCCTCAAACCGGTAGTGTACCACCGCTGAAGAAATAACCGGCGACAGCTCGCGTGCCGGGCCGTTCCACCAACCCAGCAGCGCGGCCATCAACTCCTCGACCCGCTCCGGCGGCGGCGGCGTGTGCCCGCCGACCCACACCTGAATCCGGCGAAACTCGCCGGACCGCCCCTGGTCCATCACCCCGCGCGCCGCAATCGCGTGCAATCGCAGCACGTCCCGGCGCGTTACCGTCCGCTTCTTTGCATGCGTCTCGATGAACCGCAGCCCGGCAAAGTAGTTCAATACCTCCTGCCGCGACCGGTCCGCAATCGCCGGCACCTCGCGGCCTTCGGCCAGCGCGCGGACCTGGGCCTGGGTCAACGGGTTACCCTCGATGGCGGTCGAACTGTGCGTATTGCTCACCCGGGCCTCCTGCTGCAGCCGGGGAATCCAGGCCACCTGCACGGCCGCGCTCGTTACCTGCTGACGCAGCGCCGCAACCTCCTCTACCAGCGCCAGCAGCCGGGCTGAAACCGCAAATACCGGCTCGTACTTCACGACTCGATTCTACTAATTAGTCAAGTATTAGTCAAGTTATTGGACAAGTCATAGTCCGCAACTGCCACCTGCAAACTGCAAACCGACTCCGAGTCGCCCTGCCCGCCACTAGGCTCCTAGAATCCTAGATTCCTCGACCCCTATCCTCTCCACTTCTGCATTCTGGTTTCTGAATTCTGAGCCATCCGAGGTCCTCCACTCGACCCCTCGAATCCTTGAATCCTGGACCCCTTGCGTCTATTAGTCAAGTTATCAGTCAAGCGGAGCGCCACTGCGAACTGGCAACTGGAAACCGACGTTGAGCCGCTTGTTGGAATATCTGGCAATAGCTTGACATGAAATCGAACGCCAGTATAATAGCCAGCTGAAAGTAACGGAGGCAAGTAATGGACGCTACACATAAACAGCTCGCGCATAGGGTGAAGACCCTCCGCGAGGAGAAGAACCTGAGCCAGGAGGCGCTGGCGCGGAAGATCGGGATTTCGCGGTCGGCCCTGTCGCAAATCGAGACCGGCGAGCGACGGGTGACGACCGACGAGTTGGTGCGGTTCAGCGAAGCGCTGTCCACTCCACCGGGCGTATTGCTCGGCACCGAGACCGAGCCCGAAGTCTGCCTGGCGCGGGACGCCAAGCCTGCGGCGGCGGAATTGCCGATGCGTATCAACGTACCGCAGAAGAACCTCGCCAAGTTCAGAGAGGTCTTGCTCTACGTTCTGGGCCGGGTCGGGTCTCTGCCCAACGTCGGCGAAACGGTCATCTACAAGCTGCTTTACTTCATCGACTTCGACTACTACGAGAAGTACGAGGATCAGCTCATCGGCGCGACCTACATCCGCAACAAGTTCGGCCCGACGCCGGTCGAATTCGGCAAGGTGGTCGAGCGGATGGAGCGCTCCGGGGAACTGGAGCGGGTCCGGAGCACGTTCTACAAGTACCCGCAGACCAAGTACCTGCCCCGGCGTGCGCCCGACCTTACCGCGCTCTCGGCGCAGGAACAGACGCTTATCGACGATGTACTCGCGCGGTTTGCGGCGATGACCGCGGCTCAGCTCAGTGCCTACTCGCACGGCGATTTCCCGTGGCGCGCGACCACCGAGGGCAAGGCCATCGAATACGAGACGGTCTTCTACCGCATCGCCCCCTACTCACAGCGTGAATACCCCGACACCGATTAGCTCGGTTGTCGCACTGCCCGAGTATCTCCGCGACCTCAAAGCTCTGTCGCGGCGATTCCGGGGCCTGGACGAAGACGTCCGCATCTTCGTCGAGAAGCCGCTGACCCACTTCCTGCGTGGCGAACCGGTCGCCGGCAGAAACGAACGCGCGGCCGGACTGGGCTTCGAGTACCCGGTAGTGTACGTCGCCAAACGACTCGCCTGCCGCGCTCGCCGCGGCCGCGGCTCGGACTCGGGCTTGCGGCTCGTCTGCGCCTGGTTTCCCAAGGATGATCGCCTCGAACTGGTCGAACTCTACTACAAGGGCGACAAGCAAGTCGAAGACAAGACCCGCATCAAACGACTCTACGCCCGCTAGACGCGACACCGATTAGTCAAGTATTAGTCAAGCTATCAGTCAAGCTGGTCCGCCCCTGCAAACTGCAAGCTGGGAACTCGCGCCAGGGGCGCGTGTATTGGTCAAGTATTCAGACAAGCGGCTTCCACCACTAGACCCCTAGAATCCTCGACTACTAGACCCCTTGTGTGTAGCCGTCCGCTGTCCGCCACTCGCCCCCTTGATTCCTGGAATCCTCAACCCCTCACTGGGTCAATCTGCAATCTGAAATGCCTTTGGCCCTCCGTGCCATTGTCCGCGAGATGGGCCTGAGCGTGGAACAGTTCAACCGCCTGTAGCCGGTTTCCGCTAACCGCCTACCGCTCTCCGCCTTCCGCAACTCGCAACTCGCAGCAGCTTTCCACAAAGCTCCCTTAAGAGTTCGCCGGAAAGCTCGCCGGAAAGCTCCAGAGAAAGCTCGTCGGAAAGCTTGTTCAAGAGCTCACTTGAAAGCTCATTTCAGAGCACATTTCAAAGCTCGGCGAAAAGCTCGATTCAAAGCTCATCGCAAAGCTCATTTCAAAGCTCGCGAAACAGCTTAATTCAAAGCTTGGTTCAAAGCTCGCGGAAAAGCTCGGTCAAAAGCTCGGCTCAAAGCACATTTCAAACCTCGTTCAAGAGCTTGTTCGAAAGCAACCCCCAGGGCGGTCTCCCCTCCGCCACCCCCACGGGAGAATTGTGGTTCCGGCCGTACCAGACCACTACATATGGGTTATCGGGAACCGGCTACTCGCGCGTCAAGAATCGCATATTGTGTCACTGGGACTTCGAGTGCTGGAACGCGGAGAAAGGGACACAATCCCTATTCTCCGGGACCCTTTGTCGGCATACGCCACGGGGTATACCCAAGGACCCCGTCCGGGGTCCATATGGCGTCAGGGACGAACGTCGTCCTGCCGTGAAACGCCACTCCTACCGTGCGTGCGACCCCGTCGATCTCGCACTCGACGGTCACTTTGCCGCCCCTGACAAGACCCGCCTCGGTCGCGAACTCGCGCTTGAACGACTTGAAAGCAATGGCAGGGATTCCCGAGGGCGCGGCGTAGTAGAAACCGTCGTTTGTCGGTTCGGTCTTCCGGTCCGCTTGTGACTCCGGTCGCACAAGAGGTCGGTTTTGAACGTACATGAACAGCACTGCAGTCTTGGCGATGGTGTTCATCTCCGAGCTGTCGAACGAGAACCCTCGGTCTTCCATGATGGTATTCAGATCGTTCAGACCGCGGGTGTACCCATCCCTGAAGACGACGAAGTAGTCCACCTGCCCGTAGATTCCCAGTGCTACCTTCACGAGGCGAACTCCGGGAAACACGCTGTCGAGAAACGGGTAGGCGTCATTCTCGTACCACGACGCGTTTCTGTAGGAACGTAGGATCGAGTCAGAACTCGGGCACCCAGCGGGGCAATCCCTGTAGCCGGCCCCGGCGTATGATGCGGGGCCGCCGAGCCGCACAATGCGTTGATGGACCGCTCTGGCGTCCTCTTCCGGCTGCACGCCGCGGGCGACGCCAGCGCGATGCGCGGAGTCGGGCGCTGATTCCATCTGCTGGCCGTTCGGCTGCCCGACCGCCAATCCGGGCAACAGAGCCAAGCCGACAACCAGAATGCACAGCGCTAGTTCCGGCAGCTTTGGCTGGGCTCTGCGAGGTCGCGGCTCCATGTGGAATTATGATAGACTAGGGGCTGGAGTCAAGTAACGAACGGCGAGTCGGGGCTAGGCGAATGCGGCGAGGAGGGCTTGCGCGATGATGGGGATTTCGTCGCGGCGGATGGTACGGAAGTCGAGCACATATTCGCCGCGCTCGACCCGGCCGAAGACCGGCGGCCGGTTCAGGCGCATCCGACGGGCGAGTTCGTCAACGTGCATCGTCTTGGGCCGGATGGTGACGACGCGGGATTCGAGACTCTCGGTCGCGAGCGACCCGCCGCCGATTTCCGATAGCGCGGGCTTCACGACGAGTTTGGCCTTATCCCCAAGGTCAGCCTGAACCCGACGCACGAGGGTCTTTGCCTCACGCTACATCTGGACCGGGGTCTTGAGCAGCAACTGGAGGATTTCAGGGGATTTCGGGGACACGAGACTCAATTAGCTATCCATCAATACTGCGCATGTCAAGATACTAAGCGATTCCTGACGCACGGCGGCCTCAGGCAGCGGTCAGGCGGACCGGAGACGGGAGAGTGTCGTCTGGTAGACGAAGTCAGAAGTGCGGACAGCGGAGAGCGGACCGGAGTCTGCGTCATCAGCGGGTTTCCTCTGGCTCCGGTCAGCCGAGACCCCTCCTCAGCGTCGGGGCGACACTCCGTGTCGTCTGCGTAATCTGCGGATAGTCATTCCGGGTCTTGGCGTCTCTTGGCGAGCTTGGCGGTTGACTCTCCGCTCCGTCCTTTGCCATTTCCACTTTCCTCTTTCCCCTTCGCCTCTTGGCGATCTTATATGTCATACTGGAGCTATGCAGTACAATTGTAGATTGCTGATGCAGAGCGGAGATTGTGGTGACCCCGCCGGGAAGAAGACCGTGGCGACCTCATGGCTCGACCATCACGCCAAGATTGTCTCTCCCGGCGGTATTGGTGCGGAAGGTTCAATAGTGAGCTGTCCTGCCGCGACCGCTGCGACAAGGACCGATATAAGGCTAACAGCCCACCAAGGCCACCACCCTCTCGCCACCCCTGAAAGGAGACCAGGATGCTTTACGTTGGTATCGACTGGGCTGTCGAAAGCCACACCGTCACGCTGCTGACCTGCCCCGGCAAGGTCCTCGAGTCGCTGGCCATCGCCAACACGCTCAAGGGCTTCCTGAAGCTGCTGGATGCAATCCGCCGGTACATCGGCGAGGACAAGCCAGCGCTGACGCGCAAGGACGTGTTGTTCATCATTGAGGACCGGAATCAGCGCCTGGTGGACTTCCTCCTTGCTCAGGACTTCACCGGCTACCTGATGGAGCCCAGTCGGATGCCCGGCTACCGGCTCCGCTACCGCTCCTCGGGTAACAAGACCGACCCCGATGATGCTTTCATCATGGCCGACGTGCTCTGTCGGGATCGCGACCAGTTGCCGACCATCAACCCGATGAACGCTACGGTGCAGACATTGAAGACACTGCTGATGGATAGAGAAGGCTTTGTCCGAGACCAGACCCGGCTGATCAACCGGCTGACTGCCTGTCTGCGGCAGTACTACCCGGAAGCGCTGGAGCTGTTCAGCGACGTTGCCGGCAAGACCGCGCTTGCGTTTGTTGCCGCCTATCCGGACTTTGCCGCAGCGCACCGGCTCAGTCGGGAGCAGGTCCAACAGTTCCTGACCGAGCATCACTGTCCCCGGGCCAAGCGGCTGGAGCGGATAGTCGAGATGCTGGCCCAGGAGCCGATCGCCGCACCCGCGGCGGTGATAGAAACCAAGCGGCGGCTGGCTTTGCACATCATCCAGCAGTTGCAGGCGGTCCAGGCGACCGTGGCCGAGTACGACGCGGAGATACAGCGAATCGGCGCCGAGAACAAAGAAGTGCAGCGCTTCAAGGGCCTGCCCGGGGCCGGACCGCAGATTGCCGGCGGTCTGTACACGCTCTTCGGCGACGACCGGACGCGATTTGGAAGTGCGATGGCGGTGCAGAGTCTTGTTGGCACGGCGCCGAGGACGATCCAGAGCGGCAAGATGCGCGTGGTCTGTTTCCGCTTTGGCTGCAACGGGTTCTACCGTACCCAGGCGCAGCAGTTGGCGTTGAGTGCGTTGCGGATGTCGGCCTGGGCGAAGCAGTACTACCGGGGCAAGCGTGCCGAAGGCAAACGCCATCAGCATGCCCTGCGTTGTCTGGCGAACCTGCTGATGAAGATAGCGTTCGCCATCTGGCGCGACCAGACTACGTACGACGAGAACCGCCATCTCGCCCAAATCATGCGCCACCAGCTAAGGCAGAAATCAAGCATGGCTTGACATAGTGAGTCTTGGCGGTTATCTCTTCTGCGGCCGGCGGGCGGCGGGTCACGATTTGCGGCCCACGCCGACAGGGCTTGACGGACGGCGTCGGAACAGGCATAATTGTACAGTAGATGGGTTAAGTCGGTTGATCCGAGAGAACCTCAGCCCGGGCCCAACAAAGGTTGGGCCCGGTGTTTTTCTAAAGGGTTTCTTCGTCTTCCGGCCGCCAGGCCGGGTCAACGATGCAGAGGAATTCGATTTCTTCTTTCCCCGTATTCTCCAGCCATTGAACTGAAGCGGGCGGCATGTAGACCGCGTCGCCGGCCGTGACCTGCGCCGACTCTTCGCCGATGTGCATCTCGCCGGTTCCCCGGATTAAGGTAATAGACTTCGGATGTCTTCAGTTTGTGGGCCCGTGCCCGCGCACCGATGGCGAGCCAGGCGACGGCCAGCGAGTAGCGTATCTTTGCCGGGTCGCGGTCGGGATGGAGCAGCTCGCGCAGCCGGGTCTGGTCCCCGGCAGTGATTTCCACGCAATCCTTCAGCTTCTTGATGAACATGGGAAGAGTTAGCAGTTAAGAGTTAGCAGACGGAGTCCTGCCCGGGCCTGAACTCCTAACTGCTAACTCCTAACTCCTAACTTCCTAGTTAAGCTTCCCGACCGCGTGCTCGACCGCGTCGAGCAGTTCGCCCGACTTCACGGCCGCAGTCAGGTTATTGATGTCGTCCTGCACCGGCCGGTCTTCGACCATCATTTTGACGCGCTTGCGCACGAAGTCGTAGGCGACCTGCGTGCCCTTGCCTGCCTTGAGCGGCTTGCGGAACTCGACCGCCTGCGCGCCCGCCATCAGTTCGATGGCGACCACGTACCAGGAGTTGTCGAGAATCTGCCGCGTCTTGAGGGCGCTGGTGAACGCCATCGAGACGAAGTCTTCCTGGTCGGCCGCGGCCGGTATCGAACCGATTGATGCCGGGGCGGAGAGGATGCGGTCTTCGCAGACCAGCATGCCCTGCGTGTACTGGGTGAGCATCAGGCCGGAGAACATACCCGCGCCTTTGGTCAGGAACGCGGGAAGGCCGCAGGAGAGGTTCCGGTTGAGCAGCCGGTTGGTGCGGCGCTCGGACAGCACCGCGATCATCGTCACGCACTCGCCGGTCAGGTCGAGCGCGAGCCCGAGCGGCGTGCCCTGGAAGTTCGCGCCGGTCAGGTACGCCTTCTCGTCCGGGAAGAAGAGCGGGTTGTCGCCGACGCCGTTCAATTCGACTTCGAACATGTAGCGCGCCCACTTGAGCGCGTCTTTGGCCCCGCCCACGACCTGCGGAGTCGAGCGCAGGCTGTACGCGTCCTGGACCTTCTTGCCCGGTTGTTCGAGCATTTCCGAATCCGCGGTCAGGCGCCGGACGTTCTCGGCACAGATGACCGCGCCCGGGAAGCCGCGCAATTTGTGAATCCGCTCGTCGTAGGCCACCATGTTGGCGTTGACAACTTCGAGGGTGAGCGCTGCGGCGATTTCGGACACTTTGTAATAGTGGTCGGCGTCATTCAGGTGGATTGCGCCCCAGCCCGCGGTCATGTTGGAGCCGTTGATGCAGGCGAGGCCGTCGCGCGCCTCGAACTGGATTGGCGCCACGCCCGCGGCCTTCATCGCCTCGCCGCCCGGCATCCGCTTGCCCTGGTAAAATGCCTCGCCCTCGCCCAGCAGCACGAGCGCCATCTGGCTCATCGGCGAGAGGTCGCCGCACGCGCCGACCGAACCCTTGTCGAACACGACCGGCGTCACGCCCTTGTTGAGCATGTCGACCATGCACTCGACGACCTTCAGCCGGATACCTGAATTGCCGTTGGATAGGACGTTGATGCGCGAGCAGACGGCCGCCCGCACGGTCTCCTCGGGCAGCGGCACGCCGCAGCCGGCCGAGTGTGAGTAGACGATGTAGCGCTGGAACTGTTCGGTCTGCTCCGGCGTCAGGATGGTCTCGGACAGCTCGCCGATGCCGGTCGTGATGCCGTACATCACCGCCCGCGCCTTGACCTTCTCCTCGATGAACGCGCGGCAGTTGTTGATTCTCGTCTTTGCCGCCGGTGAGAGCTCGATCTTTTCGCGCCGGCGCGCCACGCGGACGATGTCTTCTATCTTCAGGTTTTTGCCGTCTAGTATGATCGCCATCCGATTACCTCCATGAAAAGTGGCCCGGCCGACTTGTCATTCCGAGCGTAGCGAGGAATCTCGCCTTAACGCCCGGGGGCAGACGAGATTCCTCGTCGTCGGACTTCTCGGAATGACACTGCCGTACAAACCCGGGTCACTACTTTGTCTCTCCCGTGTTCTGCTGTTTGCGGGGCCCGCCGCGGAACAACCGACGTTGTCGCGGCGGCGGCCCGGCCCGCTGCGCCATCTGTTCGACGTGGTTGCCCGGCCAGAAGACCTTGCGGCACTTGGGGCAACCCCGGAAATCGTGGTGAATCTGGTAAATGAAGAACGGCACCAATGGCCGCGCTTGCTCCCTCGTGATCTTTTCCAGCGGTACGTTGCACTGCAGGCAGCGGCCGTACGCCGCAATCTTCTCGGCCGGCGGCGCAACCTGATGGACCGGCGAAGGCGTAGAAACCGGGCTGGGGCGGGGCGGGGCCGGTTTGGCCGACGGTTCCGGGGTGGCCGGGACTTCCTCCGCAACCGGCGCAACCGGCTTCAGGCCGGCGTCGATTTCGGCCTTGACCTGCGCCACCTGCTCCGGGGCAAGCTGACCCGGAACGTAAATCGTCCCAGGCAACCCGCGCAGTTTGTTGGTACGGGTGAGCAGTATCCGGCCGTTCTGTCGCGCGACCTTGTAGGCCGGCAACCCGCCGAGGTTCCGGTCATACTCGACGTCAAGCCCGAGCAGGCGCAACTCACGCGCCAGTTTGCCGAGCATCACGTCGCAAAGGAAACTGACTGCCTCGGGATTCTTCGGTGGGGCGATCTGGCCGCGCGGCGCGCGGCTCTGGGGCCGTGGTCGTCGCCGCGACGGGGGCCGCCGGTTTGGCGGGGGCGGAGCTGGCTGTTCTTCAGGAATCACGAGTTACACTGTAGCCAAAAAGCACCCGAAATCAAGACCACCGGCCACCCAAGAACCAAAATAGGGGTTCCTCGCTGTTTCATGTGGGTAAGCTGAAGTCGAGCTTGCCGGCAATCATGTAGATCATCGTGATGAGATTCTTGGCCGTGCGGTAGCCGCGCGCACGCGCCTTGGCCGCTTGCACCAGGCTG
>Ga0265595_1001283_pt1 | contig 19798 bp, 20 predicted proteins | sample saktaG_15_FD_190148 | JGI IMG/M metagenome (GOLD analysis project Ga0265595, IMG submission 190148) | Saline water microbial communities from Sakinaw Lake, British Columbia, Canada - sak_2013_06_06_50m | ecosystem: Environmental > Aquatic > Non-marine Saline and Alkaline > Saline ... | reverse complement strand
ATGAAATTAAAAATATTTTCGGTTTTATTCTTTTCACTTCTTTTGTGCTCGGCTGGAACCGCCAAGGCGTCTTTGTATTTACAGCAAGCGCCCGTGTCTCGGCAAATAGAAATTTTACAGCAGGAAATAAGAGTTCTAAAGGCTTTAATTTCCAATTTTAACCTTAGGCAGGAAATAAGCGCTGATTCATACATAGCAGTTGACTTGTCTGACAACTCAACAGTTCTTGAAAAAAATTCCGCGAAATCTTACCCCATAGCTTCTGTAACAAAACTTATGAACGCTGTGGTCGCTTCAGAAAACATTCCGATGTCGCAAACAATAACGCTCACAGACCAAATGCTTACGCCCTTCGGTTACAGCCCGTGCATTTTTACGGGCCTGAAAATAAGCGCAGATAACCTTTTAAGGTCGGCTTTAACCCAGTCGGTAAACGATGCAGCAGAAGCATTGTCGTATTTTGTGGGAAACGAAAAATTTATCGGGTTGATGAACCAAAAGGCAAAAGAGCTTGGTATGCAAGATACTGTTTATTATGACACGACCGGCTTAAACCCAGCCAACCATTCCACTGCAAAAGACCTTTCCAAACTCATAGCTTACGTAAACCAAAAGCACCCAGAACTGCTAAGCATCACAAAAGATAACGATTTTTGGCTTCCCGATTCTAAGGGTAATTTTCTTAAATTTGAGAATGAAAATAATTTTTATTATCTCCCAGAATTTGTAGGCGGAAAAACCGGATATTTGCCCGAGGCAAAACAAACAATGGCCTCTGTGTTCCAACTCAACGGAAAATCCTTTGGCATAATCGTTTTGCACTCCGCTAACCGCATGGCAGACATTTTCAACATCATCCGCCAATTGCAAAACAAGATATAAAACAATTATTTGAAACGCCCTAAAGACCTTGAAAATTTCGTTATTTTTTAGTACGATATAGATAACCATTCCGCAGTAGCTCAATGGTAGAGCAAATCCCTGTCAGATAGGCAGCTTTGCGTAGCAATGCGCAAATGCAAATCGGGCTAATTCGGGGAAACCCTTCAAAGTTCAGGGCAATCCCGAGCTAAATTTCTGCGACAGCAGAATAAATGTGTAGAGACTATATACCCGAATCCCTAAAAGGGATATGAGATAGTCCACCCCCAATGGTAACATAGGGACAAGTGTAAGGATAAGGTTGTAGGTTCGAATCCTACCTGCGGAGCCATGTGGGATTTGCGGAGCCAAAAGCTCCGCTTTTCTCTTTAATAGTGCCTGTTTTGACCGGTTCGAACGCGCCGGTTTTTATTTTTTCCGGGTGTGAGACGAATTGCATGGGCAGAAGCGCATTTTGTACGTCAATTTCGAGTATTTTGCCTTTTAACAGGAGGTTCGAACCGAGCGCGGACAGGATCAGCTTTTTGGCCTGCAATCCTTTATTTTCGAATGCTTCCTTGGCATCTTCGGAGAATCTGATTACGCGGTCTGCCACTTCAAGCCAGCTGTCTATGCGGTTGTCGGTATCGTTTAGAAGTTCATGCAGTCTGATTTTTTCTTTACTGACTTCCGTTTTCTTTTTGATAAATTCATCCTCGGTGATTTCTCCCGAAGCGCGCATGTCTATAATCGCGTCCAGTTTTCTGACGCATGTTTCGTAATTCTTTTGCAGATTATTCAGGATCGTATTCCGGTCCGTTGATTCCCTGGAGTTTTCATTTTTTAGCCACAGCATGGCCCAGTCGTGAAATTCCGGCGGGACTTTTATGTCGGCCAGAGTTTTTGCGATTTGTTTTTCCAATTCTTTCACTTCGATGTATTTCTGACTGCACGGACCGCGGCGCTTAGTGCAGCGGTAATAAGTGTAATGATGTTCGCCACCCTGTTTGTTTCTTTTAACTTTATTTTCAGCCGTAATCATACAGCCACATTCGGCACAGCGGATCATACCGGTGAAAGCGAAGACGTGTTCTTCTGGCTTTGGTTTGTTGCCCGGGTGCAGAAGTTTCTGGACACGGTCAAACTCATCGCGTGTAATCATCGGTTCATGTTTGCCTTTGTGCCAGTTTCCGCTTCCTCTGGGCCACTCAAACCAACCGTAGTAAAAGGAATTATAAAGTGTGCGGTAAAATCCGCTTCTGGCTAATTTTTTTAAACCCCATTGATTAACTGCGATTTCGTGAACTCTTGGCGCGGTATAACTCCCGCTTAATATCAGATCGAACATCTTGCGGATTATCGGAAACATTTTTGTGTCTTTGCGGATAGTGCGAAATCCTTTTTCTTTATTCGGTGTGTTGAGATAGCCGATCGGTGCCGGACCAGGATGCCAGCCCAGCTCCGCTTTGCGACGTAGCCCACGCTTTACGTCAATTCCTTTGTTGTCGTTTTCCAGTTTGGCTTGGCTGCACAAAAGGTTAAGAAGGAATTTGTCGTTGGGAGTATTTTTAAAAGTCTGGCCCGGTGTGCGAATTTCCAGAAGCTTATTTTGATCCATCAAATAAATCAGATAGCCTGTGTCCACGGAATTTCTCGATAGCCTGTTCGGATGCCAGGAGAGAATGCCATTGGCTTCGCCGCTCTCAATTCGTTTTATAACCTGATTGAAAATCTCCCGGCCCGGTGCTTTGGCCGAATATGATTCTTCCAATACTTCGACCATATCCAAATGTTCTTTTTGGGCAAGCGATTTTAATTCACTTTCCTGCGATCCGATTGAAAGCACCTGTCGATCTTCCTGTTCCGATGACTTTCTGGCGTAGAGGAAGTATTTGATTTTCGGTAATACTTCTTGTGTCATATGAGTTTTTGGAATAAATCCATGGCGGGCAAATTGGCCCCACGCAGTGTTTTATGTGCTGAAAGGCAGTAAGTCTTGCAGTTCGTTCCAAAGACCTTTACGGTGGCGATTACAGCGTAAATTTTGGTGTTTGTAGTCATAGTTTTGTTCATTAATTTGTTAATTATGTTGATTTCGACCTTTCAACACACAACATGGGCCCAAGGTTTTAGTAAGTCAAGAATTTTTGTGCTGTTGTTTCAAGTACCATTTTACAGCTTCGTGAAGTTTTTTTCCGTGTTCTTTTTCTTCCGGCGTCAGCGGTCTTTGTTCCGGTTCTGACTTCAACTCGGCTCTACTTGTTGATTTGCCGATTTCGACCTGAAGCATCTCCCAAGCTTGTTTAAGATCAAGGGTGGTTACCATTTCGCCATCTTTTAATTGCTTGATTCGTTTATTGATAATCCTCTCGAATGTCTCGGCAATTCTGTGTTTTTTATATCGGATTATTTTTCTGGTTTTTTCTAATAAAATCTCGAGGTCTTCTTTCAATTTAAGTTCCCGTCTTTCAACCCAGTGGTATTTTTTGGACCAATCAGCCAATGACCTTCTGCAAGGAGGGTTTCCTAATCTTTCAACCAGACCTGCCAATTCTGGTGCAGTTTCAGTGCGTTTTAGTGCAACCCCTTCCCATGTCTTCAATAGCTTATCGATGCTCCCGTATTCGCAATATAAAAGCCAGGCCGTGTATTGCTGTTCGGTTTCTTTTGGTATCTTTGAAGTTGTTGGTTGTTGATTCATATTTTTGCAAGCTTGGTTGCTTTATTTAAGCTTTATTAATTACTTTTTATTAATCATTCCTTATTACTTAGTGCTTCATGGTGGTCCCGGGCCGGGGTTCTCTATGGTGCTTGTCCGTGCTTCATTGTGAACCCCCGTATTTTTCAGCAGCTGAGGATTGATGCGGTACATCGTTCCGGCCCAGTGCCCGCGTTCGGCCGTACTCGCTTTCGTTTCGATAAGCCCCAGATCGGTTAGCTTTTTCCGCACGCGCCTGCAAGTCGATCTGCTGAAACCATAATTTTCAAAACCCCATTGTTTTCCTTTACGATCCGTAAATGTTCTATCGCAGTGACCGAACCAGCCATCTGCTTTGCCGACTCTGTTCGATAAATGGCAAAGCGTCATGAAAAAGTCTCTCTCGGTATGGCTTAATAAATCTTTGAACTTCTTATCGTCAAAAACTTGATGTGGTGCCGGAAAGAAATTCAAGCTTTTACCATGTGTTTTGGGTTGGTTGTTCTGGTTCATAGTTTTCATTAAATATTTCAGATACTTTTTCATTAATGGCCGTTTCGACCTGTTGACCGGTTTCGTGCGTAATCGGGTGGAAAATATTGATGTTCTGGTTGGCTACTTTGCGGGTCGGATATACCAGCCGGTAGCCGCCATTAGGCCGGGTGAACACTGCTACCGATCCCATCCAGAACTTTCCATCCAAGACAAACGAAACAAACCCGAGAAGACCGTCCTTGGGTTTAATCGGATAGAACTGGATTTCGCTAATTGTGGTTTGGTTTGAGGTCATGGCTTTTCACAACTTTTTCATTGAAGTCTTTTATTGAGGGCTCACCTATGTAGGTGATTTTGTAGAGTTTAAAAAGATTGTTGGCGCGCAAAGAAGCCTCCTCGTCAGAAAGTTTTACGCCATAGCGTTTTTCGTATAATTCTTTAAATTGTTGGACTGCTTCTTGGGGCAACATAAAAGGCTGGCCCCGCCGGGGACTAGCCTTTATCTCGTTCTTATCAAAATGTCTCGCCATCTAGGCACTTAGCCTCAGAGGGAAATTACTTTATTTAAAATAAAAGAGGCTACCACTTCACATCATTAAGCAAAAACACACTGTAGTGCTTAATGACAGAAGTCGTAGCCTCGTCTCGCTTAGTTCCGATAAATCGGAACGCCGTCAGGCAACTCCTATCTTACATATCCATAATAGCGGACCGTAAAGGCTGCCGTCAATAGGGCCCTATGTGGATAAATTAATCTGACAAAATCTTACAAGAAGCTGACAGAATTAATGGTTAATGGCCCGGCATTTTTTGCACTGGTAATATCGTTTACCGAATACGGAATTGTAATAGCGAAATTTCGTATGGCCGCAATCCCAACACCCGCCTTCGAGCTTGAAGGTTTTACATGTCGGCCGATTGACCAATTTCGGCCTCTCGAATATTTCCATTTTTGTATATTTTGTTTTCATAAATATATTATGGCAATGATTATTGATTTTTTTACGTATTGACTTCACGATTATTATAGCATAAAATAGATACTGTAAGTAAGGTTTAAACTAACATAAGGTCTATATTATGGAAAAAGGCGATTATATATCAACAATTTTACGTTCTAAGCAGACGGTTTTATCGGCCAAAGACATAATGTTGCTTTGGGGCGAAGCTAGTTCTGACGCAGCCAGAGTAAGGATAAACTACTACGCCAAAGGCGGAGATCTTTATCGTATTCGCAGAGGTTTTTACGCCAAGGATAAAGATTACAACAAATTCGAGCTGGCAACAAAGATATTCACGCCATCCTATGTGAGTTTCGAGTCCGTGCTTGGCCAGGCAGGTATAACTTTCCAGCACTATAATCAGATTTTTATCGCATCTTATACAAAGAGAGAAATAGTTGCCGATGGTCAGACATATTCTTATAAGCGAATCAAAGATGCGATTCTCACTAATCCGGCCGGCATTGAAAACAAAGATAACTATTCGATTGCAACTCCCGAGCGCGCGTTTTTGGATGTGATCTATTTAAATAAAGATTATCACTTTGATAATCTTGGTCCTTTGAATTGGGATAAAGTATTCGAAATACTCCCCATTTATGGCGGCAACAAACGCATGGGAAAAATGGTCAAGAAGTATCACAAAGCATTAAACACGGAGACAAAATAAAATCTTATGACACTCAATACCACAACGCACAAAAATATTCTCATTAAAATCCTTAAGGATATTTATACCGATTCTGCCATCGGACCTATTTTGGGCTTTAAGGGTGGTACGGCGGTTTATCTTTTTTACAACTTGAATCGTTTTTCAGTAGACCTGGATTTTGATTTGCTTGACGCCGAAAAAGAAGATTATGTTTTTGAGCAGGTAAAAAAGATTTTGGAAAATTACGGCACAATAAAAGAAGCGGAAAAGAAACGTTTTAATCTGTTTTATGTTATGGCTTATGATGATAAAGTTCCGGGTGCTCAGAATATCAAAGTGGAAATAAATCGCCGAGAATTCGGTTCGAAATATGAAGTGAAATCATATCTCGGTATTTCTATGAGGGTTATGGTGCGCGAGGATATGTTTGCCCACAAGCTTTGCGCTATGTACGAGCGGATCGGTAAAACTAATCGAGACATTTTCGATGTCTGGTATTTCTTGCAGAACGAGTGGCCGGTTAATAAAGAAATCGTGGAATCTCGAACAGGTATGAACTTCAAGGAATTTTTGCAGAAGTGCGTTGATTCGCTTGAGAAAATAACTGATCAGAATATTCTTTCCGGTATGGGCGAGTTGTTGGATGCCAAACAGAAGGATTGGGTAAAAGCCAAACTTCGCACTGAGACGATATTCTTACTGAAGCTTAAATTACAAAACGAGAAGTAGTTTTATGAAAATAAAAGATTTGCCAAAAATTGATAGACCACGAGAAAAGCTCGAAAAATACGGACCAGAGCGACTTTCAGATTCGGAACTTTTGGCTATTCTTTTACGAACCGGAAGCGAAGGAATCAATGTCGTAGAATTATCCGGCAAGATTTTAAGGAAATTCAGTGGTGCCGGTTTAGCCAAGGCGGCGGTTAAGGAATTAAAGAATACGTTCGGTCTTGGTAGCGCGAAAGCGTGCGAGATCGTCGCTTGCTACGAACTCGGTCGCCGGCATTTGCAAAACAAACAATCGGTTATGCTTTTATCGCCAAAAGACGTTTGGAGTGAACTCAGAGATATTCGCGATCATAAAAAAGAGCATTTCGTGATCTTCTTTCTTGATTCGAGAAACCAGGAAATCAAACGGGAAATCGTTTCAGTCGGTTCTCTTAACGCCAATCTCATCCATCCCCGCGAAGTATTCGAGCCGGCCGTCCGACATTTAGCCGCGCAAGTAATTATCGCTCATAATCACCCAGCCGGTGACCCTTCTCCGTCACAAGAAGACTCGGATATCACGAAACAACTGGTAGATGCCGGGAAACTACTTGGAATAGAAATCAAAGATCACGTAATCGTCAGCAAGAGTAATTTTTTCAGCTTCGCTGAACATAAATTGATATAAATTATGACCATACAAGATACGACAGGAAAAAAATTCATGCGCGAGACCGATGCGCGTATTCTCATCGATCGCGGACTTCGCGAAGCCGATTGGGATATTGAAGATAAAAATCAGGTTTCTACTGAAGAGACTTCGCAGAACGGCCGCGCCGATTATATTCTCAAAGATACGCGAGGCCGTGCTATAGCGGTCATCGAAGCGAAACGTTTTTCTGTTGATCCGGCTTCGGCCAAGCAGCAGGCTCTTTCATACGCGGAATCCATCGATGCCGGCTTCATTTTCTTATCGAACGGCGAGGAAATTTATTTCTGGGATTATAAATACCGACCGGAACAAAAAGTTGCCACTTTTTTCTCGCAACGTGATCTTGAGAAAATCCAGACCCTCCGGCTTGATCAAAAGCCGTTGTCGGTTATTCCCATTCCTGAAAAGTATTACAAAGGCAGTGAATGGCGTTCACCTCGACCATATCAGAAAGAAGCGATGCAGATTATGGATAAAGCTATTGAAGGCGGCAAACGCAAAATGCTCTTGGTTATGGCAACAGGAACCGGTAAGACCGACACGATCGCTCTCTATCTCAAGCGGTTATTCGAAGCTGGACTTGCCAATCGCGCTCTCTTTTTAGTGGATCGTATCGATTTGGGAGTTCAGACAAAGGAGGTCTTCGATGAAATACTTAAAGACTATCCATCCAAACTTCTCTACGGCGGTAAACAACGCGATGAATCGTCGATTATTATTTCGACTCTACCGACTCTCTATTCCCAGCTTTCGTTATTCACCAGTGGCTATTTCGATGTGATTGTCTCCGATGAAGCTCATCGTTCGATTTTCGGAATTTATAACAGTGTTCTTTCGCATTTCGATGCTATTCGCATTGGGATGACAGCGACTCCCAGTGGATATGTAGATCGCAATACTTATAAACTTTTTGGATGTTGGGATGAAGCGGAGCAGATGGGTAAACCGACTTTTGTGTATAGTATTCGCCGAGGAGTTAAAGATGGCTATCTCGCCGGCTATGACATCGTTCAGATTGACACGAAAGTATCGCTTGAGGGCGTTAATTTCGAAGGCGAAGATTACAGTCCGGAAGATTTGGAAAGAAAGATAAATCTACCGGCTAGAAATGAACAGGTTGTCCAAGCTTATTTTATTGAAGAAGAAAGACGCGAACCGAAAAAAATACGCAAAGCTATCGTTTATGCGGTAACCAAACGCCACGCCGCCCAGCTTGCATATTACTTCAATCAAGCTAAACCGGAATATAAGGGCAGGTTTGCCGAAGTCATCACTTCCGATACCGAAGATCCTCGTGGGGCTATCCGCCGCTTTAAACTGGAAGAAATGCCAACGATTGCTGTTTCTGTAGGCATGATGGATACCGGTATCGATGCGCCAATGGTTGAAAATATAATAATGGTTCGCCCAACACAATCGCCGATCTTATATCAACAGATGCGTGGCCGCGGCAGTCGTCTTGATTCTCGGATCAACAAAAAATCGTTTAGGATTTATGACTTTGCCGGTGTCACTAAATATTTTAACGACGAAAGTTATAATCCATATTCGGAAATTGCAAAAGTCAAAGCTGGTATCCCATGGGGAACCGAGGCCAAGGATTTTGTCGAAGAAGACATTGAAGTGCCAGCCGGTTTTATTCAGGTCGCAGAGACCGCTCAAGAAAACGTCGATGTGGTCATCAAACGCGCCTATGTAGAAGTTGGGGCCGAGGGAGAAAAAATCGATTCGGATGATTATCAAGTGGCCTGGGAGCGACAAGTTCAGGAGCTTGCGCAAGCCGAGCCGCTGGTGAAAAAAGTAAAGGAAGGCAAGGAACTTTCCAACGATGAATCTCGAATTTTGGCGGACCGTCTCAATTCGCCGAAGTTTTATTTCAATGAAGCGAATCTGCGCGAAGCGTATCGTTATCCGATCGGGACCCTGAATGACTTTATAAAAACAGCCCTCGGTATCCAAAATCTCCCCACTGAAGAGCAATTATACGAAGATCGGATTAGCGAACTCTTCGAAGCGTGGATGATCGATAAGCAGTTCGAGCCGGAGCAGGCTAAGATTTTACGCTTAGTTAAAAGCCAGTATATTGCTCGCCGTGCGCCGATTGAAGTTTCTATTTTCAACGAACCGATTTTCTCGGCCCTAGGAGGTCTTAATTATGTCTTACGAGTCTTTGACGAGGGAACGCTAAAAACCACTATCAAAGAACTAAACGAAAGTGTTTTTGTCCAACAATATGCAAAATAACACCCAACAATTAAGAGAAGAATTCAAAAGCAAAGTCGCGCGGCTTAACGACTATCTTTGGGGTGCAGGATTGAAAGACCCCGTTACCCGTATTCAACAAATTAGCTTCCTCTTTTTTCTAAAAATGCTTGAGGAGCAGGATATCTCTATGGAGAAAGAGGAGAAGTTTACCGGCCGAGAGCATAAATCCATTTTTGAAGATAAAACCGAAAAGTTCCGTTGGTCGCGCTGGCGTGAAAAAACCGGCGATAACCTGTATAAATTCATCCGAGACGAAGTTTTTCCATTTATTGACGAACTTCACAATGGCCACGCCAACATACGCCAAATCTTTCACGGCGCGAAGCTTCTTATTCCCGACGAAGTAACGCTGAAAAGAACAGTTGAAATAATCGATACTATTGATTTTTCCAGTTTGGATACCGACGTTAAAGGCGATCTTTATGAGTCACTTCTTGCCAGCATCGAATCGGCCGGCGAGCTCGGGCAGTTTCTAACACCGCGCCATATCATCCGCGCGATTATCGAAATGGTAAATCCGAAAATCGGCGAGACGATTTTCGATCCTGCCTGCGGTTCGGCCGGTTTCTTGATCACTTCATACGAATGGCTGAAATACAAGAACAGTGATCGCAAAAACATCGAAGAGCGCGACGACCGAGAAATCGGTTATGGCGACAAACTGAATAAAGAGCAATGGCAATTTCTTACCACGGAAACCTTTCATGGTTATGATGTCGATCCGGAGATGACTCGGCTTGCTTTAATGAATCTTGTTTTACACGGTATCGAGGGTGCGCATGTTCGCAGAAAAGATACCGTTGCCGGAGCCGAAGACGAGGAAGATTTACGACGGTTCGATGTCGTGCTCACCAATCCGCCGTTTGCCGGAAAGGTTGACCGAGAGCGGATTAAACCTACGCTCCCAGTTAAATCCAATAAGACACAGGTGCTTTTCTTGGGTTATGTTATCAATTCGCTTAAGCCGGGTGGCCGGGCCGGCATAATCTTGCCGGAAGGTTCGTTGTTTGGAACTAATAAAGATGACAAAGATATCCGTCGCTTTTTGCTTGAGAATACTAAACTGGAAGCGGTCGTTTCGATGCCGGCCGGTGTGTTCCAGCCTTATGCCGGCGTAAAAACAAGTTTTCTGATTTTTAAGAAAAAGACTACGCCTAAGCTTGATGAAAAAGAAAAGGTTTGGTTTTTCGATATGAAAGGCGATGGTTCATCTCTCTCGGCCGCTAAGAAGTTCGGTTCGCAATATAAAAATGATATTCCTAAGCTGTTAGAACTCTGGTGGAAAGATCAAGCGGTCGGTAAACCTTACTCATGGTTTACCACCGTGAAAGAAATTGCAGAAAACGATTACATCCTTTCTGCCAACACTTACAGCCCTTATAACGGTGAAGAAGAAGTTAATCATCGTGATCCTAGTGATATTTTAGAGGAAATAAAAATCCAGAAAGGAAATTTAGACGATGCGTTAAGGGGCATAGATAGAATATTATGACAGAAAAAATGGACAACAAAATTTATTTCTCGGATGTTTTTAATGTTAAACATTCCATAATTGAAAAATATGGTGCGCTGGATATTTCACTTGTTTGTGATAATCCTGCCTTTGTTGATCCATTCCTGATTTTTGCCAATCCCAAATATAAAAATCTTCATGATTTCATAATTGAATATCTGAAATTTTTAAGAAATCTCTCTTTGCAAGAACAAGGACAAGATTTGGATAGCGGAGCTTTTAATCATTATTATAAATTCCCAGAAGTAAAACAGGTGTGGCTAGGTTATTCTGTCGCCGGTAATGCTGGTTTAGGACTCGGCAAAGATTTCGCCTTGTCGCTTTATAAAAATCTACATAAAATTTTTTCTAAATTTGGGGATGAAAACATCACAGAATCATCTCACCTAGAAAAACTTTGTTTGGTAGAAGACGGGGTCGGAGTCGATAAAATTAGTGATTTTACACTAAACCTCATAAAGAAATTTTTATTAGAGTATACTCAACGTTTTGCAAATAAAAATTTAGATAAAAAGCAGTTGTCGGAATTTTCTATTCGAAAGGTTGAATTTAATCTTAATAAGGGAATTTGGTCAGATGGGCGTTTCACACTTCCGTTCTTGGAGATAGAGGGGAAAAAGCAGTTTGTACTGCTTGTTCCTAAAGAAATATTAACTAAAGAGGACACTTGGATTTCAAAGAATGACTTTCTAGAAAATGATTCGGCAGTTTTTAGCGCTATCCCAAATGATGAATTGAGAGCTAAAATCAATAAATATTTTTATGATAATTTACAAATCAAGCTAAATAAGAAAAAGCAACTAGAAAAAGATTATTCCAAGAAAAGCAGGACAAACGCAATGTTAAAAACAGTTTGGGAATATCCAGAAGTCATTGATTACTATATTAAATCTAAAGAGCAGAAAAAAGGAGATGCCCTTAAATCACATATAGCCGATCCCGAAAGTATTAATTTCTTTTTTGACGCAACTTCTATACAAAAAGAATTTGTAAGTCAAACTTTTAAGAAATTATCATCTTTTGATGATTGCGTCGCTCGGATTGATTTCTTTAAAAAAACACTGGAATCAAACAGCAAAGATTTGTATCTAAAAGGCAAACCTTTACAGGAAAACCAGTTGCGCTTGATGTTCAAAAACGTTACTTACGGAAGTTTATTTGATTATAACTCAGAAGTTAATAATGGAAGAGGTCCGATTGATTTTACTATTTCATATGGAAGTCAAGATAAAACTGGTCTTGAGCTGAAACGTGCCTCTAATTCAAAACTTAAGAAGAATTTATTAAATCAAGGAAGGGTTTATCAGGAAGATAGTAACCTGAAACACGTTATAAAAGTAATTTTCTTTTTTTCTGATGAGGAATTAGAAAGAGTAAATAGAATTCTTAAGGAAGTGAATAAATTAGTCGATAATCGAGAAATCTTCTTAGTTGATTGCAGGAAAAAGAAATCTGGTTCAAATGTTTAATTATGATTACCAACTGGTCAACAAAAAAAATAGGGAAAATCATTTTAGGGGTTATAGCCGCAATTTTTGTATTCATAATTATTTTGTCTTTCAAAAATAATCAGATTTTTATAACAATTATTTGGCCTCTTTTGTGCAGCGTATTGGCTGGTTTTTTCGTGTATCTGATCTTGGAGATCAAGGATAGAAGGCATTGGTCTGATTCGAAACTTAAAATCGTAGAAAATCTTGATTCAACCTTGACTGCCGTACTTACTACTATCAGGCTTGCTGCCGGAATGAACCCGCCTATAGATTTATCCATTCCGCAAGAGATAACCTCTTTTTTAAAAGATTCATTTGGATTTAATAGTAAGTATCAAATTTTACGGAATGGGTTAAAAAATATGGATGAAAAAAAGAGGAAAATTTTTCTTTCCAATATTCAAAATATGCAGGAGGCTGTACGTTTTCTCCTTCCCATTTTTGTCAGTTTTCGCAAGGCAGACAGCTGGTATGTCAAGAAAATTTTTGAACTTAACGAAAAGTTATATCAGGCGTCTGTGCTTTATGTAACGTTTCCGGAGATATGCGATTCTGAATTTGATGATGATCATAGATTGAAAGGTATCAAAGAACAAGCGATTACTGATATCGTTCAATTAGCCGACTTTACCTTCAATTTTAAGGAAGAATTATCTAAAAGAGTATGAATACTGAATGGTCAACAAAAAAATTAGGGAAAATTATCACAGGGGTCATATTTGTGATCTTTGCGGTCATTTTACTTTTCAAAGAGCAATATGGATATAGCGTGCTACTTATTGCTTTACTTTTAATCCTTTTGAAATTAGACGAACTGACAGATTTTGCTTTTAGCCTTAAAAATGGATTTAACGCTAGGTTCGGCGTATCAAAAGAAAAAATTGAAGAAAACATTAAGGAAAATAATGAGGCGGCTACGCCAGAGAATTTTTTTCGCTTCAAAAAAATTGATCAAATAATTTTGGCAGATCTGCAAAAAAAGTATGGGGGTGAGATGAAAACACTTGTTCACTTCATGTATGGTCAACCCGATAGGCCAGAATTTGTATATACCCCCGATGGTGCCATGAACATAGCTGATAATAGTCTTTACTTTTTTGAAATTAAATATGTTCTCAAACCAGAATTTGCTAAACCAATAGTTACTAAAACAATAGATTATCTTAAGGAGATTATTAATAAATTTAATCCAATGGCTGGGAATAAATTAGTAATTAAACTTGTTCTTGTAAGTTCGTATGATATAGACATAAATCAATTTAAAGTACCAAATGGTATAGAGCTTGAGTTTTATAAAATATGAAATCTTGGCCAACAAAAAAATTAGGAGAAGTATTAGAAAAAAATGGAGTCATACCCGCCAAGATTAAACGTGGTGATTATTGGCAGAGCGGTAAATATCCTGTCGTAGATCAGGGAGAGAATCTTATAGCCGGATATATTAATGACGAACAAAAACTTTATCGGGGGGATTTGCCCGTGATTGTTTTTGGCGATCATACGCGGATTCTAAAATATATCGATTTCCCATTTGCTTTTGGTGCTGACGGCATAAAAATTTTGAGACCGAAAGATATTTTATTGCCAAAGTTTTTTTATTATATCCTCGTCTTTAATCCAATAGAAAATCAGGGTTATAAAAGACATTTTTCTCTTTTGGCCCATACTAAGATTCTTATTCCTTCTCTCGCAATCCAAAAGCAAATCATTGAGCGGTTGGATAAAATCGCCGAGGCGCAGAAATTGAATGGTGATCTCGTTCAAAAAACCGACGAGCTTTTTCAGTCTCTTTTACATAGGGAATTAAATCCGGCTGGAAAAAATTGGGAGGTTAAAAAGATCAAAGATGTTGCTACTGTTAAAAATGGTGGGACTCCCAGTACCAAAAATCAGCGGTATTGGAACGGCAAAATTTTATGGCTGACTCCAAAGGAACTATCTGGTTTTGAGGACATAGAAATTTCTGATACAGAAAGGAAAATCAGTGATGAGGGACTTAAACACTCATCGGCCACTTTATTGCCGGCAGGCACCGTTTTACTAACCAGTAGGGCACCGATTGGCTATATAACAATTGCCGGTGTTTCTATGGCGACTAATCAGGGATTCAAAAACTTTATTTGTGATAGCAAATTATTAAACAATAAGTTCTTGTATTTTTTCCTGCGTCTCAAAATAAAATATCTTCAATCATTAGGACGAGGTGCTACATTTACCGAAATCAGCAAAACTGCTGTAGAAAAAATAAATATTTCACTTCCGCCACTTGAAATTCAGAAACAAATCGTCACTAAACTTTCCGCGGTTCAGGATTATAAAAAACAGCTTCTTGAACAAAAATCAAAACTCAAAGAGCTGTTTGATTCGGCTTTGGCAAAGTCGTTGACTTGAATCACTATGGCGGATATATTTTCTCCACAAAAAAGAAGTTGGCTTATGTCTCGCGTCCGAGGAACGAATACGTCCGTGGAGAAAAAAGTTTTCAGTTATCTTAAGAAGAAAGGGGTATATTTTCAAAGGCATTATAGAAAATCTCCCGGTAGTCCCGATATCGCTATTCCTAAGAGAAAACTTTGCGTTTTTATAGATGGCGATTTTTGGCATGGGAGGCGGATCAAGAGGACATATCGCAAATTGACTCCCTTTTGGAAGGATAAGATTCTGACTAACATAAAGCGCGATAAAAGGAATAAGCGTAAACTGCGCAGATTGGGTTGGAAGGTAATGCGCGTTTGGGAGTCTGATTTGAAGAAAAACACCGAAAAAACTCTTGAAAAGGTCGTCGACTTTTTGACCGATAAATGATAAAATATTTATATAAAGAATTTTTATGCCATTAACGAAAAAAATAAAAGTCATAGACCTTTTTTGCGGCATAGGTGGCCTTACCCATGGGCTCATCAAAGAGGGGCTGGATGTCGTCGCTGGAATCGATAACGATCTGAGCTGTAAATTCGGTTATGAATACAACAATCGGACCGTTTTTATCGGCAAGGATATACTTGAGATTTCGGCCAAAGATATCAACGGTCTTTTCGGTTCGCGAAAGAATACGATCAGGGTTCTGGCCGGTTGCGCTCCGTGTCAGCCGTTTTCGAAGTTGAATTTGAAAAAGATAACGAAAAAAGAGTTGGAGCCATTGGAAAAATTCGCTCAGTTGATTGAAGAAGTAAAACCGGATGTCGTATCCATGGAAAACGTCAGCGGCTTGGCCGATGTCAAAAAATATCCCATATTCAATACTTTCATCGACACTTTGGAGAAAAACGGATACGAATATAAATACGAGATCGTCAATGTGTCGGAATATGGTGTTCCCCAGAATCGAAGGCGATTGGTTCTGCTCGCATCGAAGTTCGGGAACATAGAACTGATCAAGCGCACCCATAAGGATAAAAAAATAACGGTTAGAGACGTGATAAGCGCTCTAGAGCCGATTAGGGATGGAGAAGTAAGCGCGAAAGACTCGCTTCATCGCGCCAGGAAGCTGAGCCCTTTGAATCTTAAGCGTATAAAAGCGACACCTCATAATGGTGGCAATTCTGATAGCTGGGATGATGATTTGATTCTTAAATGCCATAAGAAAAAAACGGGCAAAACCTATAGCAGTACCGTATACGGTCGTATGAGTTGGGATAAGCCAGCGTCTACCATGACCACTCAGTGCATCGGTCTCGGGAACGGACGCTTCGGCCATCCGGAGCAAGATAGAGCGATAAGCCTTCGCGAAGCGGCCATCTTTCAAACATTTCCGAAAGATTATGAATTTTCCGATCCGCAAAATCCGATAATCACCGGGCACATAGCCAAATTCATCGGTAACGCGGTACCAGTAAGACTTGGATCGGTTATTGGGAAGAGCATAAAGAAACACTTGAACAAAAATTATGAAGGAAGAAGATAAGCCTTTTGAATTTGAGTTTTCTCTTGAGGTCCTCAATCATTTGGGAAGAGGTCTATATAGAAGTTTTGCAACTGTTATTGCGGAAGCAGTTTCAAACGCTTGGGATGCAGAAGCGAAAGAAGTTAAAATTATTATCAACGAGACGGGTCTTATCGTTGAAGACAACGGAAAGGGCATGGACGCTAACGATTTTAGATATAAGTTCCTGAAGGTCGGATATTCCAGAAGGCAGGACAAAACAAATAAATCAAAACGGAACGTAATTGGTAGAAAAGGTATCGGAAAGTTGGCAATGTTATCTATATCTGAAAAAGTAACTATTGTCTCAAGGAAACAAGGATCAGAAATAACTGGTGGAAAAATCAATAATCCAAAATTAGATAAGGAAATTAGAAAGGACGGCAAGTATGCTCTCGACAACTTATCAGACCAAGAGAAGGTCAAGCTTTTTGGTAATTCTAACACCAAGAAGACGGGTACGAAAATATTTTTTGAGAAAATAAAGACTAACATCAATGGCGAAGACATAATTCGCAAATATCTTGCAACGCAATTCAATTTTATTTTTAGCATAAAAAAGGGCGACTCATTTACTATCAAAGTGAACAATAAACCCGTGAGCATCAAGGACTTGCAGGAGTTGAACGACAACACTCAATTCATATGGTATGTCGGTAAAAAAGATAAGAGATTCGGAGATAGATTCAAGAATCTTGATAAAGAAAAAGTTATCGAAAATACAAACTTCTTGTTTGAAAATAAAACCATTGAGATTAAGGGTTTTATTGCTTCCGTGAAAAGGTCAAATCAGTTGCTTCTTAGGGGTTCAAAAGGTGATTTCAAAGCAAGTGTCAACCTCTTTACAAATGGTAGACTAAGGCAGGAAAGCCTTTTTGAGGAAATTGCGAAGAAGACACTTACGGAAGAATATCTTTATGGTGAAATTCACGTTGATGGTTTTGAGGACAGCAAGAATGATCGATTCACGAGTTCGCGCGAAGGGATAATCAAAGACGATCCTCTTTACCAAAAGTTTCTAAAAGAACTTGATAAGGTGCTGGTGATTATCATTCAAGACTGGACTCCTTGGAGAAAGGAACTCAAACAAGATGGAGATATTGATCAAGACTCAAGACCTGGTTATGAAGTACGGATGGAAGAGAGTCGTAATCGGCGTGAAAAAGATTTCAGAGACAAAATAAATGAAAACATAAATGATAAAGCTACTAAAAACAGCCTAAAGGAGAAGCTAAAGTCTCTTTCATACAAAAATACCTTAATTTATCAAGATTTGTTTATTTTAGAAAATATTTTTAGAGAATATATTAAATTTAAAAAAGTAGGAGAAGATTATTTTGATACTAAAATAGCCGAAGAGAAAGATATTCTTGATCGTATTAAAAATATAAGAGGACTAAGGCAAAAAGATGAGGAGACCCATGCTTTGAAGGGGAAAATCGTAAAAGAAGAACATTTTTTAAATTACACTGATTTATATGATCTTGGAGAAATAATTGATTTATATTTAACAAAGAATGAAAAAAAACTAACACCAAAGAAGTACAAAAAAGAACTTTCTTCGGACGCTAAAGAAATCAATCCTGTTAGAAACCCGATCATGCATACAAACGAAATAACCGATCATGTATTGGAATGGGATAAGATTAAGAACCTCATTGATTACATTGAAAGAATAAAAGATAAAAAATAAGTATCATAATATACACAAAGTGATGTAATGAGTCAAACATATTTCTTCAATTTTTAATGCGAGACAAAAAGTTATTATGAAAATTAACGACACATTCAAACTCATCATCGCTATCATCGTTTCCGAGCTCGCCGGTATTATCGGTTCGGCGTTCACGATGCCGTCTATTGCTGGCTGGTACGCAGGACTCGTTAAGCCTGCCCTAAATCCGCCGGCTTGGGTGTTTGGTCCGGTCTGGACGACGTTATTCGCTCTTATGGGCATTGCGGCGTTCCTGGTGTGGAGAAAGGGGCTGGATCGTAAAGATGTTAAAGTCGCCCTTGGCATATTCATCGGTCAGCTGGTATTGAATACGCTTTGGTCAATTATATTTTTCGGTCTACATAACCCGGGTGGCGCTTTCGTCGAGATCATTTTTCTTTGGCTCGCCATTCTCGCCACGATCATCGCTTTCGTTAAAATCTCCCGGCCGGCCGTTTGGCTTTTAGTTCCATATATTATCTGGGTAAGCTTTGCCGGTTATCTTAATTACTCCATCTGGCAGGTTAATTCTGACACTTTGGTAAATGCTGAAAAAGTTGCGGTTAGAAGTGTTGTTGAAAATTTCGGTCATTCATTGAAAAACGTTTCTTTGCTTTCTCCCACGGCCAGTCAGGACATTGAAACAAATTATAAGGATTTTCTTGATTCGGCTTTGTTAGCGGAATGGAAAGCCGATCCGTCTAAAGCCATCGGCCGACTGACTTCCAGTCCGTGGCCGGATGAGATTACGATTGCAGATATCAGACAATTCGGGTCAGGCGCTTATGACGTAAGCGGAAAGATTATAGACGTGGCAAGCACCGGCATGGCCGGATCACGGCCGGTTGAGATCGGCGTTGTTAAATTTGGCGATCGATGGCTAATAACCGGAGTTACCATTCTCCCTTCCGGCGAAAATGAACTTTGGAAGGATTACAGCAAAGACGGGATTTCATTCCAATATCCAGAGAAATTAACTACTCAATATGTTTTTACCCAGGAGTGGCCGCCGGCAGTAAAAATTGAATCGGGCGTTTTTTTCTGCCAGGGAAAGCCTGGTCTAAACAGCGTAGCCGAATTAGTCGAGCAAAGGGTGGTTGATAACAGAATTTATTGCGTGGATACAAAGTTTGAAGGTGCGGCCGGAAGCGTATACACGTCTTATGTTTATACCACTCCCAAAAACGGCAAGCTTATTGAGGTCAGTTTCGTTCTCCGCTATTCTAACTGCAGCAATTACGACCAGGCACAGAATCAGACTTGCACCAACGAGCGCGAAGCGTTTGACATTGACGCAACGGTGGATCGCATAGTCCAGACCATTAAGTGGGATTTATCGCCAGCGGATAATAATAGCTTAGCCAGCCAGCTCGCGAGATGTTTGGTGATGAGTGATACAGCTAGCTGGGAGAAGTGCAAGGAACTTTTAAAGCAGATAACCGATTTTGATTCCTGCGTCATGGCCGGTTTTTCCATAATGAAATCAAACCCGCCTCAATGCGCCACGCCTGACGGCCGGACATTTATCCAAGCCAATTAATAATTCAACGGCATTTTTCCGTCCAGCATATCCACGGCCGCGTCCAGTTCATAGGACTTCCAGCCGTTCATAAGAATGGTGCGAAGTTCTCTCACAGCTCGGAGCAAAACAAAACAAAAGCCCCTAATGGGGTTTTTGTTTTAAACTGATTATTACATCATTGACGAAACTGGTCTTGGTTGGTCCAGCGGAGTTGAGGGCGGATTCATTGGAATTGCCTGACT
>Ga0265595_1001282_pt1 | contig 19809 bp, 19 predicted proteins | sample saktaG_15_FD_190148 | JGI IMG/M metagenome (GOLD analysis project Ga0265595, IMG submission 190148) | Saline water microbial communities from Sakinaw Lake, British Columbia, Canada - sak_2013_06_06_50m | ecosystem: Environmental > Aquatic > Non-marine Saline and Alkaline > Saline ... | reverse complement strand
GATCTTGACCACAAGGTATAAGCTTTTTATTGGGAAGAATAGTAATGCCAATCTTTTTTACTGGAAATATTCCAAATAAAAGGAGGTCAGTTTCATAGCTGTTGTTTAAAATATTTTCTTTGTCTTTTTCAGATACTGAAAAAATCGATGGGAATGCAGTTATGCTTTTTTGCATATTAATCTCATTTTGATAGATATTTTGTGGTTCTTCTATAATTTTCATTGTAATAATTGCAGTTAAAACCACAAAAATAATAAGGATTGTAGTAACAAAAAAAAAATTGTTTCGTTCGAACATCTGTGTCACAAACTCCTTTTGCATAAATCCGCATAATTATTTTACCCAAAGTATTTGAAAAAACTTATATTTTATTATATAATATTTTGGAAATGAAATATTTGGATGGTGTTTTTTATGCGTGTTGCAATAATTGGGTCAAGAAGTGCTATTAATAGTGATTATAAAATTTTAAAAAAATACATTCCTGCAAACACATCTGAAATTGTAAGTGGTGGAGCAAAAGGAATTGATAGTTTAGCCAAGAGGTATGCTTTAGAGAATTCATTAATGTATAAAGAGTTTTTGCCAAATTATGAGGACCAAAGTTTAAATGATAAAAAAATGGCACCACTTATAAGAAACAAACTAATTGTTGATTATTCTGATTTTGTTTTAGCTTTTTGGGATGGGATTTCAAGAGGAACAGCTTATACTATTGATTATTGTATTAGAAAATACAAACCTGTTAGAGTCTATATTTTGAGTAAGGAAAGAGAGAAAGTTTGAAAAAGATAAGCAGCACATTTGGTCGTTGTCGGCTCAAAAACACACTCAACATATATTAAATATGCCATCGTGCGTTTTCTCACCTTACGCCTACAACTGCACTACTTCTCTTTTCCAAACAGTTTTGTGCCTCAAAGGAAGGAAAATGGTCATAATTATGAAAATTTCAACGAAAGGGAAATATGCAATTGAAACTAATTAGACCTTACTGAACAACTCACAAGTGAGTTATTCAGTAAGCCCTAATTATTGAATATAATGCATTTATCTTTAAAAAAAAAAATAATTTGGAGGAAAAAAATATGTCAGAAAAAAAATTAAGATTTGAAACATTACAAGTCCACGCAGGTCAAAAACCAGACCCAACAACAGGTTCAAGAGCAGTACCCATTTATCAAACCACATCATATGTATTTAATAGTACCGAACATGCAGAAGATTTATTTGCTTTAAAAGAAAGTGGAAACATTTATACAAGAATTATGAACCCAACCACAGATGTATTGGAACAAAGAATAGCAGTGCTTGAAGGGGGAAAAGCGGCATTAGCAGTTGCCTCAGGTGCGGCTGCAATAACTTATTCTATACTTAACATTGCAAGTGCAGGGGATGAAATTGTTTCAGCTTCAACCCTTTACGGCGGCACATACAATCTTTTTTCAACCACACTTCCACGATTGGGTATTAAAACAATCTTTGTTGACCCTGATAATACTGATAATTTTGCAAAAGCAATTACAGAAAAAACAAAGGCTTTATACATTGAATCAATTGGAAATCCGTCAACAAATTTAATTGATATTGAAAAGGTTGCTAATATAGCACATAAAAATGGCATTCCTTTAATTATTGATAATACCTTTGGAACTCCTTACTTAATTAGACCAATTGAATTTGGTGCCGATATAGTAGTTCACAGTGCAACAAAATTTATAGGCGGACATGGAACATCTATTGGTGGACTAATTGTAGACGCAGGCAATTTTGATTGGGGAAAGAGTGGAAAGTTCCCGGGCTTTACAGAGTCGGACAGTAGTTATCACGGCATTAGATATTGGCAGGATATTGGTAACATAGCCTTTATAATTAAGGCAAGAGTGCAATTATTAAGAGATACAGGTGCTTGCCTTAGTCCGTTTAATTCTTTCTTGTTGCTTCAAGGATTGGAAACATTATCTTTACGAATAGAAAGACATATAAGCAATGCAGAGAAAATTGCAAAGTATTTATTTACAAATAAAAAAGTTAAATGGATAAATTATCCCACATTACCAAACAGCAAATACAATGAACTTGCAAAAAAATATTTTCCTAAGGGTGTTGGCTCAATATTTACATTTGGAATTAAAGGTGGAGAGAAGGAAGCTAGAAAGTTTATTGATAGTTTAGAAATATTTTCTCATCTTGCTAATGTTGCCGATGCTAAATCTTTAGTTATTCATCCTGCTTCTACTACCCATCAGCAGTTATCAGATGAACAACAAAAAGGTGCAGGAGTTACAAAAGATTTAATTAGATTATCAATAGGTATTGAAAATGTAGACGATTTAATTGATGATATTGAACAAGCACTTATAAAAGCAACAAAATAAATTATTAATTTAAAAAATCGCCGAAAGGCGATTTTTTTGCGTTAAATTATGGTATTTTTCTAAAATTAGTTATATAATATAAAAAAAGATTTGTGGAGGAATGCAATATGATTACCATTAAAAATGTCAACAAAAGCTATGACAAAAAGGTCAAAGCAGTTGATAACGCAAATTTAGAAATTAGGCAAGGCGAAATATTTGGCTTTTTAGGTCCTAATGGTGCTGGTAAAACAACAACTATTAAATTGTTAACAGGAATTTTAATTCCTGATAGTGGAGAAATTACAATTAATGGAGTGGATATATCAAAAGAACCATTAAAAGCAAAACGCCAATTTGGCTATGTTCCTGATGACCCTAATGTTTTTCTGCGATTAAAGGGAATTGAATATCTTAAATTTATGGCTGATATTTATGGTGTTGAGCCATCAATAAGAGTAGAACAAGTTGAAAAATTGGCAAAAGCACTTGAAATGGATACTGCTTTAAATGATAAAATTCAAAGTTATTCTCACGGAATGAGACAAAAGATTGTATTAATGGGTGCTTTACTTCATAACCCTGCTGTTTGGATTTTAGATGAGCCTATGACAGGGCTTGACCCAAAATCAGCATTTGCATTAAAAGAGATGATGAGAGAGCAAACAAACAGTGGCAAAACCGTGTTTTTTTCAACTCATGTGCTTGAAGTTGCCGAAAAAATTTGTGATAGATTAGCAATAATTAATAAAGGTAAAATCTTATTTTGTGGCACACTCTCTGAAATGAAAGAACAAATGAAGGAAAATTCTTCTCTTGAAAAAATGTTTTTGGAGTTAGTCGAAGAAAACTGAAACCAAGTAACAAGTAACAAGTAACAAGTAACAAGTAATATTTTTCACTTTCAAAAGGGGGTTAAATTATGTCATCAATTAAACGAATGCTTTTGCTTGCAAAAACAATAACAAGAACTACTGATTTCGGAATATCATTTGGAAGAAAGAAAAAAGACTTAAACAAAAAAGGAACAAACATTGTCGGAATAATTATTTTAGGATTAGTTTTTCTTTATTTTGCAGGTATTATTTTATTTATATCAGTTAAATTTTTTGATTTTTTAAAGTTATTTGGAATGCAATCGGCAATGTTAGGATATTCAGCATCACTTTTTTCATTTATAATTTTCTTTTTTGGGATATTTTATATTATAAGTGTCTTTTATTTTACAAGTGATATAGAGCATTTATTATCACTGCCTTTTAATGCATGGGAAATCATCGGGGGCAAATTTCTTTCAGTAATAATATATGAGTATATAACTACTTCATTAGTGTTAATCCCTTTCTTCGTCTATGGCTTTTTAAATGGAGAGGGAATACTATTTTATCTTTATTCAATTGTTATAATGCTTTTATTACCAATAATACCTCTTGCACTAACTGCTGTAATAATTATGCCAATTATGCGTTTTGTAAAGTTTGCTCGAAACAAGGATTTATTTAATATGATTTCGGGTGTATTAGTAATGGCGATAGCATTATCATTTAATTTTTATTTTCAAAGTATGTTTACAAATGAAACTGATTTAGGTAATGTAGTTAATGCAGGAGGAGAAAAACTCGTGCAAATTACTTCTGCAATTTTCCCTGGAACTGTTTTTGCTGGGCAGAGTTTAGCATCAGCATCAAATATAAATGGATTAATATATATTGTTCTTTTATTTTTAGCTTGTGTTATAGCTTTTTCTTTGGTTTTACTATTGGCAAACTTTTTATATTTAAAAGCGGCAACTGCAGTTTCTTCTTCAAATGCCTCACATAAAAAGTTAAATAAAATGAATTTAGCTAAAAATTTCGTTAGCACTCCTTCCTTTTTTACTTATATGAAAAAGGACATTTTAATATTAATTAGAACACCAATTTTCTTTATGAATAATGTTTTATTAAATTTTATTTGGCCAATTGTTATATTTATAGCAATGTATAGGATTACACAAAGTCAGGAGCAAGGCAACATTCAACTTTTAATTAAAAGCATAAATTTTTCGGATTTTGATAGCTTAGGGAAAATATTTTTTATTATTTTTGCAGTATCAATTTTCATAGGTGGAATGAATGGAATTACTTCAAGTGCATTGTCAAGAGAGGGAAATTGTTTTAATATTATGAAATTTATTCCAATGTCATATTTTAAACAAATAATTGCTAAAATTAGTGTTGGTTTTATGTTTAGTTTTATTTGTATAATTATAGGTTTGGGAGTTGTATGCTATTTTACTCAACCACCAATTTGGATTATTGTTTTGTCAATAATAATTTGTATTCCCGCTTTGATTTTTACTAATTTATGCGGAATAATTTTTGAACTTTTTTGGCCGAAATTACACTGGGATAATGAACAAAAAGCAGTTAAGCAAAACTTAAATGTAGTATTAGGAATGTTTTTGCCAATTGGTTTAGCTATTCCAATAGTAATATTTGGATTTTTAGTTCCAATGAATTTTTATCTTTCGTATTTCTTATTGCTTGCGGTTGGGTGCATTTTAGATGTAATTGTAATTGTTATTTTAAAAACCATTGTGCCAATGAGGATGAGAAATATAGTATATTAATTTCAGATAAATAACTATTCTCAAATAAAGTTTTCTAAAATCCGCAGAAAGTGTTTTAAAGAGGTGAATATTGATGGATTATAAAGCATTGTTGGATTTTTTCAATAAACTTGACAGGGCATATTTTATTGATAATGAAAATAAAGAATGGGCTCATCTTAATCAAGCTCTGCCTATCGGATACGAACAGACCATCTCACAGCCAAGCCTTGTGCTGGAGATGACTTGTCGGCTCGCTCCCGAAAAAAGCAGCAAAGTGCTTGAAATCGGAACAGGCTCCGGTTATCAGACAGCACTGCTTGCTGAGTTTTCTGAAATGGTGTACACAATTGAGAGAATTCCTGAACTCGCTAAAAAAGCAAAGAAAAAACTAAAAACACTTGGTTACTCCAATATCATCTATAAAACGGGAGATGGCAGTGAAGGCTGGCAAGAAAATGGACCGTATGACAGAATCATTTCAACGGCCGCGGCCGGAAATATACCGCAGGAACTTATTTTTCAGTTAAAACCGGAAGGCAGGATGGTCATCCCCGTTGGACCGCAAAGTCTTCAAGAACTACTGCTGATTACAAAAGATTTAAACGGACAGGTACATACTGTGCCTTTGGAAAAGGTAATATTTGTGGAACTCAAAGGTAAATACGGTTGGAAAGGTGTCTGAAGAATTGACAAACTTCTTAAAATAAGATAAGATTTGAAAAAGAATTAATAAAAATCGGTGTTGTTATAATTGAATATATTTGAAAACTTAAAAATAAAATGTCTTGAATGTAATAAAGGTTGCTTTGGAAATATTCATAAAGGCATATCTATAAAATGCGTTAAAGGTCAGATTATTTAGTGTTGAAAGGTTGTAATATAAAATGGATATTTTAGGAACATTACAAAAGGAATTTAATTTAAAGATGGTTCAAGTTGAAAGCACAGTTAAACTAATTGATGAGGGGAATACTATTCCCTTTATTGCCCGTTACAGAAAAGAGGTTACAGGCTCTTTAGATGACAATGTTTTAAGAGATTTAAACGATAGATTAAGTTATCTAAAAAATTTAGAAAAAAGAAGAAACGAAGTCATTTCATCTATTGAAGAGCAGGGTTTGATGACAGACGAGATTAGAACAGCATTAGATAAGTGTGTAACCTTAACCGAAATTGAGGATATTTACAGACCATTTAAGCCAAAGAAAAGAACAAGGGCAACCATAGCAAAGGAAAGAGGATTAGAGCCACTTGCAATATTGTTTTATGAACAAAAGGAAATGGAGAAATCTCCGCAAGAGTTAGCAGAACCTTTTATAAATGCTGAAAAAGAAGTAAATACTGCCCAAGATGCAATAAATGGAGCAAGCGATATTATTGCAGAAATTATTTCAGATAATGCGGAATATCGAAAACTAATTCGTGAGAAGACATTTTTATCAGCAACTTTGATTTCAAAGGGAATAAAGCCTGAAGAAAGTGTTTATTCACTTTATTATGAATACGAGGAAATGCTAAAAAATATGGCACCTCATAGAATTTTAGCAATTAACAGGGGAGAAAACGAGGAGTTTTTAAGTGTTTCAATTAATTGTGACCAAGGGGAGATAGTTTCATATTTAAAAAGCAAGGTTATTACTAATGATTTGAGTACAGTTGTAAATGTTATAGAGGGTGCAATAGTAGATGCATATAAACGATTAATTGCCCCTTCTATTGAAAGAGAATTAAGAAACGATTTAACCGATAAGGCTTCAGACCAAGCAATTAGAATATTTGCACTAAATTTGAAAAATCTATTATTACAGCCACCCTTAAAGGGAAAGACAGTTTTGGGACTTGACCCTGCATATAGAACAGGCTGTAAAATAGCAGTGGTTGACGAAACAGGCAAGGTTCTTGATACTACAGTCATATATCCAACTCCACCTCAAAGCAAAGTTGAGGAAGCTAAGGAAACATTAAAAAAATTGATAAAAAAACATAAGGTAGAAATTATTTCAATAGGTAATGGAACGGCTTCAAAGGAAAGCGAAATATTTGTTGTTAGTTTAATAAAAGAATTAAAAACAAAGGTTTCTTATATAGTTGTTTCAGAAAGCGGAGCATCTGTTTATTCGGCTTCAAAATTGGCATCAGAAGAATTTCCACAATTTGATGTTTCAATAAGAAGTGCAGTTTCAATAGCAAGAAGATTGCAAGACCCTCTTGCAGAATTGGTGAAAATAGACCCAAAGGCTATTGGAGTTGGGCAGTATCAACACGATATGAAACCGTCAAAGTTATCAGAGAGTTTAGGTGGAGTAGTTGAAAATTGTGTTAATAGTGTTGGAGTTGATGTTAATACCGCTTCTCATTCTCTTTTGTCCTATGTTGCAGGAATAAATTCATCTGTTGCTAAGAATATTGTAAAGTTCAGAGAAAATAACGGGAAATTTATGAGTAGAAAAGAGTTTTTAAAGGTTTCAAAACTTGGCGAAAAGGCTTTTTTGCAATGTGCAGGTTTTTTGCGAATACCTGAATCAAATAATATACTTGATAGGACAGCAGTTCATCCCGAATCTTATTTTGCCGCGGAAAAACTTTTAGATTTAATTGGAACAACTAATAATATTAATGAACAAGACGAAAAATTGAGCAGTGCAATAAATGAACTTGGAATAGAAAATGTTGCACAATTAGCCGGAGTTGGAGTTCCTACTTTAACTGATATAATTGAAGAACTAAAAAAACCTGGCAGAGATATAAGAGATGAACTTGAGAAACCAGAGTTAAGAAGTGATATTTTAGATATGAAAGACTTAAAAGAGGGTATGGTATTAAAAGGAGTTGTCAGAAATGTAATTGATTTTGGTGCTTTTGTTGATATAGGAGTTCATCAAGATGGGTTAGTTCATATTTCTGAAATGGCAAATAAGTTTATTAAACACCCTACAGAAGTGGTTTCTATTGGAGATAATATTAAGGTTAGAGTGCTTTCTATTGATACTAATAAGAAAAGGATATCATTATCAATGAAGGAAATCCCATTAATTTAGTTATTTTATAAGTATTTGCTAAATTGAATAAATAAAATTTGGGTATTTATTATGTATTCAAAAATTATTATTTGTGTTATTATTATAAAGAATTTAAATTGAATTTTTAGGAGGTTGTTTATAAATGGCAGGCGTAATATTAAAAAATATTGCAAAAACATATCCGGGTGGAGTTGTAGCTGTTTCGGATTTTAATTTAAAAATTAAGGATAAGGAGTTCATTATTTTAGTTGGTCCTTCTGGTTGCGGTAAATCAACTACTCTTAGAATGATAGCTGGTCTTGAGGAAATCACTGAAGGCGAGTTATATATTGGCGAGAAATTATGCAATGATGTTGCACCTAAGGATAGAGATATTGCTATGGTATTTCAAAATTATGCTCTATATCCTCATATGACGGTTTTTGAAAATATGGCTTTTGGTCTAAAATTGAGAAAAACACCAAAGGACGAAATAAGAAAGAGAGTTGACGAAGCCGCAAGAGTTCTTGATATTTCTCATCTTCTTGATAGAAAACCAAAGGCTCTTTCAGGTGGACAAAGGCAAAGAGTTGCTTTGGGTCGTGCTATTGTCCGTGAACCTAAGGTATTTTTACTTGATGAACCATTATCAAATCTTGATGCAAAACTTAGAGCTCAAATGAGAACAGAACTTTCAAAATTACATTTAAAATTGGGAACAACATTTATTTATGTTACTCATGACCAAACAGAGGCTATGACAATGGGCGACAGAATTGTTGTTATGAAGGATGGTTTCATTCAACAGGTTAATACTCCTCAATATTTATATGAACAACCTTGTAACCTTTTTGTTGCAAGTTTTATTGGTTCGCCTCAAATGAATATGATAGATTCTACTCTTTCATTAAAGGATGGAGATATTTATGTTGATTTTGAAGGCTTTTCTATTAAGTTACCTAAGTCAAAAGCTGAAGTTGAAGTTGTAAAAAACAATATAGGCAAAGAGGTTATTATGGGTATTAGACCTGAAAACATTCATAATGAAGAAATGTATATGGAAAGTTTAAAGGATAGTATTATTACTGCAGAAGTTGTTGTTACTGAACTTATGGGTGCTGAAACTTATCTTTACCTCGATGTAAATGGTAATAATTTAGTTGCAAGAGTTAAACCTACAACTGCTATAAAAAGTGGAGATGTAATTAAAATAGCTATTGACCCAGAAAAAATCAATTTGTTTGATAAAGAAACTGAAATTACATTAGTAAACTAATTAATAGTAAATATCATATTTAATCTCCTCTTTCTTTTAGAGGAGATTATTATTTTGAGTAATTTTGGTATTTTGGTATTTTTTTTAAAAAACTATTGCCAAAATACTAAGTATATGCTATAATTCATAAGCCAAATAAAACACACATCTTGTAATTTTTAAGCTCGGTGCCATATTTTTTATGGTGGCTTAAAGAAATGAGCAAGGTGGAGGAAAAAACTAAGGAGGATATTAAATGTCAGTTATTTCGATGAAACAGCTTTTGGAAGCAGGTGTCCATTTTGGACATCAAACAAGAAGATGGAATCCAAAAATGGCGGAATACATCTTCACAGAAAGAAACGGTATTTACATTATTGATTTACAAAAAACCGTTAAGAAAATTGAACAAGCTTATATGTTCGTCCGAGATGTTTCTGCTAATGGTGGAGATATTTTGTTTGTTGGAACAAAAAAGCAAGCTCAGGATGCTATTAAAGAAGAGGCCGAGAGGGTTGGAATGTATTTTGTTAATGCAAGATGGTTGGGTGGAATGCTTACAAATTTTAAAACTATTCGCAAGAGAATTGACCGTTTAGCTCAACTTAACAAAATGTCAGAGGATGGAACCTTTGAGTTATTACCTAAAAAAGAGGTAATTAAATTAAATTTAGAAATTGAAAAACTTGAAAAATACCTTGGTGGAATTAAAGAAATGAGAAAAATTCCGGGAGCATTATTTATAGTTGACCCTAAGAAGGAAAGAAATGCAGTTGCAGAAGCAAGAAAATTAGGTATTCCTATTGTTGCAATAGTTGATACAAATTGCGATCCTGATGAGGTTGATTATGTTATTCCGGGCAATGATGATGCAATTAGAGCTGTAAAGTTAATAGCTTTTACAATGGCAAATGCTGTTATTGAAGGAAGACAAGGCGATGAATTTTCAGTTTCTGAAGAAGATGCAGAAAAAGAAGAAAAAATAGAAAAAGAAGAAAAAACAGAAAAAGAAGAAAAAACAGAAAAAGAAGTAAAAACAGTAAAAACAGTAAAAACAGAAAAAGAAGTAAAAACAGTAAAAACAGAAAACAAAGAAAAAGAAGTAAAAACAAAAAAAATAAAAAAAACAGAGGCGACACAAGAATAAAACTATTACTATAAAAATTAAAATTTGTGATATTTTATTTTCGTAGTTATTAAAAGCCCTTCTGTTAAATTAACAGTAGGGTTTTTCATTTAAAATAAGGAGGAATAATTATGTCATTTACAGCAAAGGATGTGGGGGCATTAAGAGCGAAAACAAGTTGTGGTATGATGGATTGCAAAAAGGCATTAACCGAAACAGAAGGTAATATGGATAAAGCAATAGATTATTTAAGAGAAAAAGGTTTAGCTACAGCTGCTAAGAAAGCAAGTAGAATTGCCGCTGAGGGCATAGTAAATTGTTTTGTTGATGGTAAAATTGGAGTTGTTATTGAGGTTAACTCTGAAACTGATTTTGTTGCGAAAAACGAGGATTTTCAAAGTTTTGTTAAAAACTGTGCAGTAACAGTTGCAAAAAACGATCCTTTATCCTTAGAAGATTTAGTAAAATGCAAATTAGAAGGTTCAAATAAAAAAGTATCAGAAATGCTTATTGAAATGATTTCAACAATTGGTGAAAATATAAATATTAGAAGGTTTGTTAGAATTCAAGGTAATGTGACAACTTATATTCACGGTAATGGTAGAATAGGTGTATTAATAGATTTTGATACTGAAGAGGGTATAGCAAACAAGGTAGAATTTATTGAAATGGGCAAAAATATTTGTATGCAAATTGCTGCTATGAACCCAACTTATATCGACAGAAGTTTAATAACTGCTGAAACTATTGAAAGTGAAAAACAAATATTATTAACTCAAATAAACAATGATGAAAAATTAGCAAATAAGCCGGATGCAATTAAAGAAAAAATGATTAATGGAAGAATTACAAAGTTTTACGAGCAGGTTTGTTTGGTTGAGCAAACTTATGTAAAAGACACCGATATGACAGTAGCAAAATATATTGAAAGTGTTGCAAAGGCTTTAGACACTAAAATTTCAATTAAATCCTTTGTTCGTTTTGAAAAAGGCGAAGGTTTAGCAAAAAAAGAAGATAATTTTGCTCAAGAAGTCGCAAGTATGGTTAAGTAATAAATTATTGAAATTAAAAAAGGCCGAGTATGGTTAATTCTAAACCTCATAATGTTAACAAAGTCCACCTTAATGTTGGTGGATTTTTTTAATCGGGAAAATAAGTAAAGTGATTATTACTAAAGATTTTTTCTAATTATCTTTTTATAATCTACTTTTACTATTGAAAAAACTATTAATACAATAAAAACAATTATAGCACAAAAAGAATATATATTTTTCATACCGAAAACTGGAAGCAAAAACCCTCCTCCAATACACCCTATAAATCTTGCTATACCAAAATTCAAAATTGCATTAAACATTTGAGAGGTGGCTTTACCTTCAGGTGGAGAAGAATTTGCTATGTAATATGCCAAATAATAATTAATTCCAACAATAGAGATTCCTTGAAATATTGAAAAGAAAATTATTAGAGGCAAAGAGGAAGTTGAAGCATAAACTACCCAACGAATCAAACAAAGAAAGCCAAAAAATAAGAGTGCAGGTTTTATGCTTACTTTTTTTAAAAATTTATCAGCAAAAAATAAAAAAGGAAATTCTAAAAGGGTGCAAAGCAAAGTTACAATTCCTAAAAGGGCAGTTCCGGCATTTAAAGTATTTGAAAAATAAATGCTAAAAAAAGCAGTATGAAATCCGTAAGTAATATTTATAATCATACTAAACAAAAATATTGCAACAAAATCTTTTTTTAAAAATAATGCTTTTGTATTAAATTTTTGTCCTTTTTTTCTATGCCCCACAACAATTGGACAAAACAATAAAGGGATAATAGTAATTAGAGCAGTTAAAGAATAAATAATAAAAATATAATTAATTGATTTAACAGCAACAAATCCCGCAATAACTGTCATAATAGCAAATCCCATTGTTCCAATTAAGCGAATTGGATTATATTTAATTCCATAATTTATTGCATATTCAAAAGCGATAGCGTCTGATAAAGGTGCTGTTGATGATTGACAAAAAAACAAAACAAGTATTAAAAGAAAAAATGCCAAAAAAGAATTTGCTAATAAAAAAATAGGCGAAATTACTAATGATAATATAATTGTATACATTAAAATTTTAGTTTTTGATTTTGATTTATCGGCAGCATTTCCCCAGAAAAACTGGCCAGCAATAGCAGAAAAAGGAACTAAGGAGAGCAGTAAACCAATTTGAACTGAGCTCAATCCTTTGCTACTTAAATATAATGGTAAATAAGTAGCTGGAATTGAAAGAAACATATATGATAGAAAAAACACTGATGATAAAGGCAAAAAATATTTTAGTATAGGGTTTTCTTTAATGTAATTTTTAATGTTTTTCATTATAGTTCCATTCTCCTTTCATTGAGGCACAAAGTTTGGAGGAAAGAAGTAGTGCGGTGGTAAGCGAAAGATAAAAAAACAGCCGTGCCGCATATTTAATATATGCAAACGGTTGGTTTTTTACCGACAACGACTGGGTGTGCTGCTTATTTCTTTCAAACTAAACCATTCCAATTCTTTTTTTTAATTATAACATAATAAATTCATAATGTTAATACCAAAAAAATAAATTTTATATTGACATTAATATTTAAATGTATTATAATTATGTCTGTAAAGAAAACTACTTTACAGTTTGAAGGGTAGATGATTTTAATGTATGAAAAAAATTTAAATTTATCATTACTGCTTGATTTTTATGGAGAATTATTAACTGCAAAGCAAAGAGAGGCTATGGAATTTTATTATGATGAGGATATGTCTTTAGCTGAAATTTCTGAGCATACAGGTATTACGCGTCAAGGAGTAAGAGATTGCATTAAACGAGGGGAAACAGTCTTGCTTGAAATGGAGGCAAAACTCTCTTTAGCAAAGAAATTTGATTTGCAAAAAAACAATGCACAAAACATTTTAGATTTGGCCTCTGAAATTAGAGATATTAATTTTAAGAGAAACTTTTCTCAAGAAATTGCAGAAAGAACTGATAAAATTGTAACAAGTGCAAGAGAAATATTAAGATAGTTGTAGGTGAAATGTAGTGGCGTTTGATAGCCTTTCTGAAAAACTTTCCAATGCTTTTAAAAGGTTAAAAAATAAAGGAAAGTTGACAGAAGTTGATGTTAAAGAAGCTATGAGGGAAATTAAGTTAGCTTTATTATCTGCTGATGTTAATTTTAAAGTTGTTAAAGAATTTATTAATAAAGTGACAGAGCGGGCTATTGGCGAAGAGGTAATGCTAAGCCTAACTCCTGCACAACAAGTTATTAAGATAGTGAATGATGAACTTGCAGGTATTATGGGTGGGGGAAGTTTTAAGATAAGTTTTGCATCTAAGCCTCCAACAGTGGTTATGTTAGTCGGCTTACAAGGAACAGGTAAAACAACACATTGTGCTAAATTGGCCGGTTATTTTAAAGGTTTAGGCAAAAGACCATTGTTAGTGGCTTGTGATATTTATCGTCCTGCGGCAATTTTGCAATTGCAAGTAGTAGGCGAGCAAGTAGGAGTCCCTGTATTTACTATGCCAGAGGGAACAAAGCCTTCGGTAATAGCGAAAACTGCAATTAAACATGCTGGGGATTATGGCAACGATATTGTATTTTTGGACACTGCTGGAAGACTTCATATTGATGAAATTCTTATGAATGAGTTGATTGATATTAAGAAAACTGTTATGCTTAATGAAATTTTACTTACAGTTGATGCTATGACAGGTCAAGATGCTGTAAATGTTGCTCAGGCGTTTAATAATGCTTTAGAAATTGATGGAGTAATTCTCACCAAAACTGATGGTGATACAAGGGGCGGAGCTGCTTTATCAGTCTTATATGTAACAGGTAAACCAATTAAGTTTGCAGGCACAGGCGAAAAGTTAACAGATATTGAAGTTTTTCACCCGGAAAGAATGGCAAGCAGAATTTTGGGTATGGGGGATGTTCTATCCTTTATTGAAAAAGCTGAAAAGTCTTTTGATGAGAAAAAAGCCATAGAGTTAGAAAAGAAAATGAAAAATAAGTCTCTTGATTTAAATGATTTTTTAGAACAAATGAGGCAATTAAAAAATTTAGGACCATTAGACCAATTATTGGGTATGATGCCGGGCATTAATCAAAGTTCTTTAAAAAATGCTAAAATTGATAATAGCATATTAGCTAAAACAGAAGCAATAATCCTTTCAATGACAAAAAAAGAGAGAGTAAAACCTGAAATTATTAATGGCTCAAGAAGAAAACGAATTGCCACTGGAAGCGGAACTAAGGTTGAAGATGTAAATAGACTTATGAAGAATTTTGAACAAATGAAGAAAATGATGAAGCAATTTAGCGGTAAAGGCAATAAATTCAAAGGAATGAAATTACCTTTTTAGTATTTTTCAAATTGATTTTTTCGTTTTAATAGCGATAAAATATATTTTAACTTTTATAGAATTTGGAGGTGAAATAAATGGCAGTAAAAATTAGATTGAGAAGAATGGGAGCTAAGAAATCACCATTTTATCGTATTGTAGTTGCAGATTCAAGATACCCAAGAGATGGAAGATTTATTGAGGAAATTGGAACCTATAATACTCTTGTTAACCCATCTGAGGTTAAAATTGATGCTGAAAAGGCATTGCAATGGATAAAAAACGGAGCACAACCAACTGATACCGTTAAGTCTATTTTAAAGAAAAATGGAATAGTTTAATGTTATTTTGCTTTAAAAAACTTTTTATTTGCATTTAGTATGAGGAGGAATTTTGTGAAGGATTTAATTATATTTTTAGCACAATCATTGGTTGAAAATCCAGACGAAGTATCAGTAGTTGACGCAGGTGAGATTGACGGTGTTACAACCTATAAACTTTCTGTAGCACAAAATGAAATGGGTAGAATTATTGGTAAGCAGGGAAGAATAGCAAAGGCTGTTAGAACTATTGTTAAAGCGGCTGCTATTCGTGAAAATAAGCAAATTAATATTGAAATAGTTGATGCTAAGTAATTTATAATGGGCTGGTTTTTGCCAGCCCATTCTTTAAGGGATGAAAAGATTATATGAATAATCTAATTGAAATTTGTAAAATTGTAAATACTCATGGTATTAAAGGTGAACTTAAGGTTTTACCTTTATGTGATAGCCCTGAAATTTTACTAAAAATAGAAAAACTTTATTCACAAGATGGCAAGACAATTTATAAAATTATCTCGTCGAGAATTCATAAGAATGCAGTATTATTACTATTTGAAATAATTGATAGTATAAATATAGCAAAAAAATTAATTAACACTATTCTTTATGCAAAAAGAGATGATTTTAGATTGCCTAAAAATGCAGTTTTTATTACTGATTTAATCGGATTAGAGGTTTTTGACCAAGATAGTAATGTTTTATATGGAAATATTATTGATGTGTTAAAAACCGGCTCAAATGATGTTTATGTTATTAAAGGAAAAGACAGAGAATATTTAGTTCCGTCAATAAAGGAATGCATAATTAAAACTGATATTGAAAACAAAAAAATGTTCATAATACCTTTAAAGGGGTTGTTTGATTGATTAATTTTGATGTTTTAACACTATTTCCACAAATGTTTGATGCTATATTAAAAGATAGTATTATTGGAAGAGCAATAAAAAAAAATATAATTAAGCTAAATTGCCACAACATTAGAGATTATACGGTTGATAAGCATAAAAAAGTGGATGATTCTCCTTATGGCGGTGGTAAAGGTATGATTATGCAAGCACAGCCTATTTATGATTGTTATAATGAAGTTATAAAGAATGAAGTAAAAAAGCCTCATACAATTTATATGTCTCCACAGGGCAAAACTTTAACTCAAAAAAAAGCCTTGAAATTATCAAAGCTTAATAATATTGTAATTCTTTGCGGTCATTATGAGGGAGTAGACCAAAGAATATTAGATGAAATAGTTGACGAGGAAATATCTATTGGCAATTTCGTGCTAACAGGTGGAGAAATACCGGCATTAGCACTAATTGACTGCATTTCAAGATTAGTCCAAGGAGTTTTAGCGGACGATGTTTGTTTCACTGATGAGAGCCATTTTAGTGGACTATTAGAATACCCTCAATATACAAGACCCCCTGTTTTTTTAGGCAAGAAAGTCCCGGAGGTTTTATTAAGCGGAAATCATAAGGAGATAGAAAAGTTTAAAAAGGAAAAAGCAATTGAAGTTACAAAGAAAAAGAGAAAAGATTTAATTAATAAAATAAAGTAAGGGGCTGTATCAAAACAATTAAAATAAAAAATATTGAACAGGAATTAAGAGATTCTTCGGGGATAAATCCCCTCAGAATGACAAAATGGGGGTCATTCTGAGCGAAAGCGAAGAATCTCTCTTTGAGTTTTACTATTTATTTTTGTTTTGATACAGTTCGATTTTAAATTACAGATATTATATTAAATGTCTAACTCTAAATTTTACCCCAATGTCATTTGAAATATTTCTGCAAATTTCAATATCTTCTTTTGGAAGATTATCAACAACAGTAAATATAACTTCTTTTACATATTTTTTGCTTTCTTTTGCAAATGTTAAAATGCTCTCAAATGTTTTTATTCCATAAACAGGATGACAAATTTTTATATAATCTTGCGAGTTTTTTGCATTTAGGCTAATTGACAATACATCAATTAGTCCTTTAAATTTTTGTGTTACATTTTGCCCGAAAATCAAATTTACCTGTCCATTAGTATTCACTCTAATTGAAATATTAGAGTGTTTTTTAATATTTTGGCAAACCCATAATAATTCATCTAATCTAATAAGTGGCTCGCCAAATCCACAAAAGACAACTTCTTTATATATGGATAAATCTCTTTTGCTAATATTATCCCAAATTTCCTCTTTTGTAGGCTCTTTTTCAAGCCATAAATTTTCGGCATCACCAACGCTTTGAGAGTTGTTTCTAATGCAAAAATCACAATTATTTGTGCAAGCATTTGTAATATTAAGGTATAAAGAATTTCCAATTGTATATGTAATAGTCATAAGTAAAACCTTTCTCCTAATTGAACGGTTTTAACCGTTCCGTTTATCAATTTTTATTAATATTAAAAAACTTCATTGCATTTTGTTTTGTTATATTAGCAACATCTTCAAATGTAATTCCTTTAATTTGTGCTATTTTTTCTGCCACTCTATAAACATATAATGAACTGTTTCTTTTACCTCTGAATGGTTCTGGGGCAAGATATGGGCAATCAGTTTCAATAAATATTTTTTCTAATGGTAGCCACTTAATTATTTCATCAAATTTTTTAGCATTTGAAAAGGTAATAACTCCTGTAAAGGAAATGTAAAAGCCTAATTCAATTAATTGTTTAGCCATTTCTAAGCTACCTGAAAAGCAGTGAAAAACACCTTTTGCCGTTGATTTTCTAATAATATTCATACAGTCTTCGGTTGCTTCACGACAATGAATAATAACGGGTTTATTAATCTTTGTAGCAAGGTCTAATTGGTCTTTAAATCTTTTCTTTTGAATATCCTTAGGAGAATGTTCATAGTGATAATCAAGACCTATTTCGCCAATAGCAACAACCTTTTCATTAGCAGATAACTTTTCTAATAAAATTAAATCGTTATCTGTCATTTCGCTTGCACTATGAGGATGAACCCCAACAGATGCATAAATAAAAGGATATTTTTTTGAAAGAACAACTGAAGCATAAGAGCCTCTCATATCAGAGCCTACATTTAAAACAAGAGAAATATTGTTCTCATTTAGAGAACTAATTAATGCTTCCCTGTCCTCGTTAAATTGTTCAAAATCGTAGTGTGCATGAGTGTCAAACAGCATAAATAAAACCTCATTACAAAAAATATTATTTTAAACTTTCTTCTATTTCTTTTAACTTAACCTTTTCATCAATTCTGCTAAATAGGGGAGAGGCAGTGCCAATTTTTGTGCCACTAATTGTTCCATTAAAAGAAGACAAGGACGAATAATCAATATTTTTGGCATTTATTTGTTTAATAATATTTTGGGCAGTATCGGGCAAAAATGGCTTTAATAAAATCGCACAAAATCTTATGCTTTCAAGCAAATTATATAAGACTGTTGCAAGTCGTTTTCTATTATTTTCATCTTTTGCTAAAATCCAAGGAGTAGTTTCATCAATATATTTGTTGGAGCGTCGAAACAATGTAAATATTTCATTAATTGCGTCTGCTACCCTAAGTGTATTCATATTATTTTCCACCTTTAAAGGTGTGGACAATGCTAATTCAATCAATTCTTTATCTTCATTTAAAATTGAGCCTTGCTTTGGAATAACCCCATCAAAATATTTAGTTATCATTGCAAGAGTTCTGTTAACTAAATTACCTAATATATTTGCTAAATCTGAATTTATTCGCTCAATCATTAATTCATAGGTTAAATTTCCGTCAGAAGAAAAAGGCATTTCATGTAATAAATAATAACGAACAGCGTCAACACCAAAGAATTTAACTAAATCCTCAGCATAAATTGAGTTGTTTTTGGATTTTGACATCTTTTCGTTACCGGTTAAAAGCCAAGGATGCCCAAAAATTTGTTTTGGTAAAGGTATTTCAAGTGCCATTAACATAATTGGCCAATATATTGTGTGAAATCGTAAAATATCCTTGCCAATCAAATGAACATTAGCAGGCCAATACTTATTAAACAATTCTCCGCTTTGACCGTAAGCATCAAAATCTAAAGCAGTAATATAATTTGAAAGAGCATCAATCCAAACATAAACAATATGTTTTTCATCAAAAGCAACAGGAACACCCCACTTAAAGGTAGTTCTTGAAACGCACAAGTCAGAAAGGCCAACCTTTAAAAAGTTATTCATCATCTCATTTTTTCTTGCTTCTGGTTGAATAAAATCAGGGTTATCTTCAATATGTTTTATTAATCTATCCGCATAATTAGAAAGTTTAAAGAAGTAGGCTTCTTCTTTTTCTTTGGAAAGTGGCTTACCACAATCAGGGCATATTTCGTTTTCAACTTGAGAAGGGGTAAAAAACGATTCACAAGGAGTGCAATATAACCCCTCATAAAAGCCTTTATAAATATCTCCTTTTTCATATAACTTTTTAAATATTTTTTGAACAGATTTTATATGCTTTTGGTCAGTCGTTCTAATAAATTGGTCATAACTAACATTCATTAAATCCCAAATCTCTTTAATCTTATTTGAGATAATATCAACATGTTCTTTTGAAGTAATGCCAGCTTCTTTTGCCTGCTTTTCGTTTTTTTGACCGTGTTCATCAGTTCCTGTTAAAAAATATACATCATAACAGGTAAGCCGTTTATATCGAGCGATACTATCAGCTAAAACCGCCTCATAAGTATTTCCAATATGAGGGACTTTTGATGTGTATACAATTGCAGTTGAAATATAATATTTTTTATTCATAGTTGTGCCTCCAAGTTATTTTAGGTACTGTCAAAAATTTTACTTTAAAAACAG
>Ga0265595_1001281_pt1 | contig 19814 bp, 22 predicted proteins | sample saktaG_15_FD_190148 | JGI IMG/M metagenome (GOLD analysis project Ga0265595, IMG submission 190148) | Saline water microbial communities from Sakinaw Lake, British Columbia, Canada - sak_2013_06_06_50m | ecosystem: Environmental > Aquatic > Non-marine Saline and Alkaline > Saline ... | reverse complement strand
TTTTATTTCTACTAATAAACAACCATTTAGTAAATTCAATCAGTATAATATTTAATGCGCCTAATCCTAAAACTAAACTCCAATCAAATAAGTTTAAACCTGACGTTTTTAATAGTTCTTGCAAAAAAGGAATATAAAGGGCCATTAAAAGCATTATTATTCCAAAAATCCAAGCATAAATCAAAAATTTATTTGAAAAAATATTAATATGCCATAAATTGCGACGCAGACTTTTACAGGAAAAAACATAAAAGAGAGAATCAATTGTCAAACCGGCAAAAATAATTGATCTAATATGAATAATTTCATATCCAGAATACTTTAAAAGAAAAAAGAAAAGCCCAAGTAAAATAATATCAGTCACAAATCCAATAATTAAAATCAATACTTTCATTTCTTTGTTTAATAAAAAAAGATTATAATCAGACGGTTTTCTTTTTATAATATCTTTTTCTTTTTTTTCAAAAGCTAAACATATACTCAAAGGACCATCTTCAATCAAATTAACCCATAAAATCTGGGCTGCTAGAACAGGTAAGGGCCAACCAAAAAACAAGCTGACACTAATTAAAACAACTTCTGTAAAACTATCAGAAAGAAGATACGTTATTATTTTTCTAATATTATCAATAATTGTTCTGCCTTCTTCAATAGCTGATTCAATAATACTAAAATTATCAGTTAAGAGCACTAAATCAGAAACTTCTTTGGCAACATCAGTACCTGACCCCAAAGCGATACCAATATCAGCCTGTTTAAGAGCAGGAGTGTCATTAATCCCATCTCCTGTCATAGCGACAACGTTTCCTGCTTTTTGCCATGCTTTAACAATTTTTAATTTTTGAATCGGCTCTACGCGACTATATATTTGAATATTTTTAAATATTTTTTTAAATTCCATATCGCTTAATTTATTTAAATCGCTTCCTTCCATCATATTCTCTTTATTTGTTTTAAAGCCAAGCCTTTCAGCTACTGCTTTTGCCGTAAGCATATGGTCTCCAGTGACAATAATGGGCTTCATTCCAGCTTTGCGGCAAGTGTCCATAACTTCTTTAGTTTCTTTTCTAATTGGATCATGTAAAGCAAAAAAGCCAACATAAACCATTTCTTTTATTTTTTCCTCCTTATTATTATCTATTTTTTCATCATTGCTTTCTCTATAAGCAATTGATATTATCCTGAATCCGTTTTTAGTTAACTTTTCATATTTTGATTTTAATCTCTTTATATCAGCTAAAAACATTTTTTTCTTTTTACCATCAATATCTAAAAAAGAAGACATTAATAAAACTTTTTCCGGCGAACCGACTAAATACAAAATATTCTTTTTAGAATTAAGTTTGTGCAAACTAAACGCATACCTATAATTAGGATCAAAAAGAAACTGATCAATCATTGGCTGTTTTTTTTCAAGCTTTTTTCTTGAAAGACCTGCTTGGATACCAGCTAAAAATAATGCCTTTTCCGTGGGTCTGCCATGAATAATCCATTTTTTTGTCGGCTTATCAAAATTTTCAACAAATGATTCATTGCAAAGCATAGCAATCTTCAACGCTTTACTATTAGAGGTTGTTCCATTTGTTTCAGTAAAGATTCCTGCTACCTTCATTTTCGCTTCTGTTAAGGTACCTGTTTTGTCAGTTAAAATTATTGAAGTACTTCCCAATGTTTCAGCCGAAGCTATTCTTCGAACTAATCCTTTTCTTTTTAATATCCTTTGCATACCCAAAGCTAAAACAACAGTCATTGCCACAGGAAGACCGCTTGGGATAGCAGCTACAGAAATTGCTACAGAAAGAGTGAGCATCTCAACAAATTCTCCTCCAGTAACAATGCCTTCAATAAAAATAGCAATTGAAATAACAACTATAACTGCCCCTATAATTTTACTAAAACGAGATAACTTCTTTTGATAGGGAGTTTTTTCTTCTTTTGTTTCCCCAACTGTTTCAGCTATTTTTCCTATTTCTGTTCTTATGCCTGTTCCTACTATAACCGCCTTCCCCCATCCACTTTCAATTACTGTTCCCATATAAGCCATATTGCGCCTATCAGCTAAGGGAATTCCTTTTTGTAAAACTTTTTTATTTTTATCAGAGGCCAGCCATTCTCCTGTTAAAGAAGATTCGTTAATTTTTAAATCATGAGATTCTATTATTCTAGCGTCAGCTGGAACTTTATCGCCAGCTCTTAAAAAAACAATATCGCCAGGAACAATTTTTTTTTGAAGTATATTTTTCTCTTGTCCTCTGCAAAAAACAATTGCGTTTGACTCCAGAATTTCTTTAATCTTACCAAGAGCATCATTAGCTTTTTCTTCTTGTAAATAACCAATAATTGTATTTAAAAAAACCGCCGCAAAAATAATGATGCTGTCAGAATATTCTTCTAAAACAAATGTTATTATTCCAGCAATAAATAAAATATATATTAAAGGACTTTTGAGTTGCTCTAAAAATATCTTTATTTTTGAAAAAGATTTTTTTTCAGGAATTTTATTATAACCGTATTTTTTTAATCTTTTTTCTCTTTCTTGTTCGCTTAATCCTTTAATTCCAGAGTTCAGTTCTTTAAAAACTTTTTTAATTGAAAAATTATGCCATATTTTTTCCATATTAATATAATACAATAAAAAGAGCTATTTGATAATAGCTCTTTTTTGATTAAAAAAGGGATAGAGATTAAATCCCTATCCCCGGCCCTTTATTCGGGCAACATATTCTTTATATGGATTAGCAATCTGATTAGGCAGATTGACTCCGTATATTGGTTTTAGATTTGCCATGTGGCCCTTAACCACATCATCTAGCTCTTCATTGTACGTTGCTAAATGAATTAACCCCCTTATTTTCCTAATGTTTTTCTTAGGCAATCTTGCTTCAAAATGGGTCGTCATATCTGGCTCTTTCATTCTTTTCTTAAAAATCCCTTTATAATCCCCTGTTTTTGTTCCCAAGCTTTTTAACAAGTTTTTCAAGGCAGTAAGATGTTCTTTTGTTTTAAGATTACTATGATGTTGAGGCATTTCAACTATACGCAATCCGGTAATCAAAGAATCTGTTCTGCGCCTGTCAAAGTACAATGTTTTCTTTGGATTAACTTTAAAAATCAATCCTCTCTCTATTTCAAGAATTATTTTGCTTATTATATATCTATTAATCGGTTTAGTTGCAGAAATAACAAAATCATCAATATATATGGAGAAAAGAGAACTATCTTTAGCATCATCTCTTTCTACTAAGATTTTATTCTTTTCCAATAAATTTAATAACCTCTTTATTATCCCAGAATAAACTATAATAATATTAAGCAAATATGGCGAAGTTGGAATTCCCTGCACCATTATTCCTTTATAAGTTACAATTTTTACAAGTAATTCAACAAATTGATCTGATATTACAAGATATTTTGGATTATCGTTATTTATTAATTTTCTAAACCATTTTACTTTTTTCCATGGAAAAAGAGAGGTAAAAAAGGGACTATCAGCCTTAACAACCAATTCACTTTTATACTTAAGCTCTTCATCCCCTTGAATTCTTTTAATTTCGTTAATAAAAATCTCTTCTAGAATTTCTTTAATATGTTTTTGTTTAACGCTAGGAAATGCATCTTTAAAATCTATTCTCAAATCAAAATTGATTTTACATAAACAATGCAAATTTGCGTTATCAACATAAGAACGTTTGGGCACAGCGCCCATGAATCTTCTACTAAAAGAATCAAATAAGGAAATTCTGTAAAAAAATTTTCTTAAAAGAGCTCTTTGTAATCTCTTTAATTCATCATGAGGTGCGTATAATTTTCTTACAGAACCGTCTTTTTTTATCCTTGGCAAATACTGATAATCTTTTAGATAAGACAAAGACTTAATAACGTCTTCTTCTGACCAACTAATTAAATCCGCTAACAGTTTAATTCCATAATCTAAATCACTCATCAGTATTGACCTCCTTTATATAAAATTGTTAAAGAAATTAAGTCGTGGGGTTGCCAGAAGCAACCCCTATACGATTCTTCATCCCGGAGGGGAATTTTTGATTAATTCTTACATTCAAGGCATGGCCTGGACTCCCATACAAAAACACGAGGAAACACAGAAAAGAGACGAATTCCGTAGGACACATGAGAGGGCCACCAGAACCATACACCAGCAGTCAGATTCTGACTGCCCAGAGGTGAGTGAAATTTTCAACAACTTGCAGTTTAGTTGAAAAGGAGACTGCACCTCCTTTAAAATAGAATCGTATTTGACTTAATTAAACTGTAATCAAAAGGAAAACACTTGTCAATATCGCTTCTTTAAAAAAACAGCGCCTAATCCAAATAATATTAATAAACTAATCCACTGACTCGTAAATAAGCCAAAATACTGAGGATCAGCTAAATAAGTATCAGTAACACGAGTAAAATCAAGTAAAAAACGGGAAAGACTGTGCCAAATCAGAAAAATAACAAAAATTATGCCTGGTTTTTGGACTTTTTTCCTTAAAAACCATAAAACTAAAAACATAATTAATCCGTTTAAAGCTAAATATTCAGCAACAGGATGGCGCAAAATTCCATCAGGCCATATAATTGCCCAAGGCAGATTAGTGATGGCTCCCTGATGGTCATTAATTAAAGAACAGCCAAGCCGCCCGATAAAAATTCCCAAAGCAGTAATTGGCGCAAACATATCGCCTATTTGCAAAAAAGATATTTTAAGCTGTTTTTTTTGATTCCTAAAATAAAGCCAGCCCGCTATTAGGGCCCCTATTAAACCTCCATGAAAAGTTAATCCACCAGCATTAAATTTAAATATTTCTAAAAAATGAGAAAGATAATAATCAGGAAGTTGTAAAACATATCCTAAGCGAGAGCCTAAAATAATACCTATAAAAACATAGAAAAAAAGCCAGAAAATTATTTTTTGCTCTATTTCGTTTCTTCTTGCTTCTCTTAAAAACAGCCCATAACAAATAACAAAGGCCAATCCAATAAAAAACCCCCAGCTATAAATTGTAAGGGAACCTAATTGTATATGAGTATAGGAGAAATAAGGCATAGTGTTAAGATAACACGTTCTAAGAAATCCAAAAAGATGGACAGGCGTGATTTGGATTTCTTATAAGCGTGTACTTGTTATTTGCCTTAGAAAGATGAACAGGCGTGGCCTTAAGAGCTACATCCTTGCGAAGCAAGGTTGTGCGAGAAAGGCCGTGCCTGGTCAGATTTCTTAAAGGCACCTTTCATCCAAAGGACGCGCCTTACTCTTTAAAAAAAACTACTTATTCCTTTACTTTCCGTGAATACTTAATTATTAATTCCTTTGCTTTAATCAAACTCTCTTCCATAACTTTATTTTTGCTCCTTATTAAAACCGTAGGTCCTGGAAATTCTTTTGGCTCAACTATAATATCTCCTTTTTGTTTTAATTCATTTATTTTATCATTTTCCTCTTTATTTCTACCAACAACAATTTTATTATCTTCTACCCAAAAATGCCTGCCTAATTTTAAAAGCTGAATATCATTACCATGACAATCAGGCCATTTATCAAAAAGTTTTTTAAGATGCTCGCTAAAATTAGAATCAGTTAAAATACATCCACCAGCCGGAGATGGATATTCTTTAATCCTCCATTTTTTAGCTAAAGACATTTGTTTTTTTCTGCTCCTGCCAAATATATCTAAAAGATCATCTCTATTTACTAATCCTTCTTTTTCAGGAATAGTTGGCTTAAGTAATTTTGCTGATAAAGGACGCAATAAATAATCTTTAATCCCTGATTTTCTTTCAATTAAATCCATTGCTTGTTTATTCTGCGACAGAGGCCTTTGTCCTAAAACCTCGCCCGTAGCAATAAAATTAAAATCGCTCTTTTTTAAAAAATCTCCTGCTTTTTTTATCATCATCAAATGACAGTCAATACAAGGATTCATTGTTTTTCCGCGTCCATAAAGCGGATTTTTAACCATATTTAAATGTTCGTCTGAAAAATCAATTATTTTAATTTTTATCTTTAATTTCTTTGCCGCTTTTTCAGCTGAATTACTATTAAAAAAATAACTGACAAAACTTATGCCAGTTACATCTATGCCCTGTTTTTGTAAAACTTTTATAGCTAAAATAGAATCAAGGCCGCCAGACAAAAGAGCCAGTACTCTGGTTTTTTTTCTTTTTTGATTCATTATTAAAATTTATTCACTAATTAAATAAACCTCATCTCCTTCACGCACCTGCTGATCAACTTTTACCCCAATAGCATCTCCTTTTTTAGCAGTTTCCACGTTTTCATGTTCTACTTGCATAGAATTAATATTTTGTTCAAAATCGCTTGTCGCTCCCTTGATGTGGATTTTATTTCCAGTATTTAATTTCCCATTTGTAATCTCAACCACAGCCACACCTATATTAGTGAAGTAATGAGTTATTTTCCCTATTAATTTTTCTTCCATCTATATTGTCACCCCCTTTCACGTAGCCCTACGGGGAGTCGAACCCCGGTTAACAGCTTGAGAAGCTAACGTCCTAACCGCTAGACGATAGGGCCAATACATATAGTTTGCCATAAACATTTTTATTTGTCCACTTCTTAAATTAGTAGTTTATCAGCTTTTTCGGGCTCAGCCATAATTTCTTTAATAATTTTTTCCATACGCATAAATCTTGAACCTTTAACTAAAATTATATCGCCTTTTTCTATTTTTTCTTGAATTGGCAATTGAGCATCTTCAGCTCTTGAGAATTCAAAAACCTTATCCTTATTAAAGCCATTTTGTTTTGCTTCATCGGCAATAAAACGAGCTCTCTCTCCAATAGTAAAAAGCAAATCTGATGTTTCTACTGCTTTTTTCCCAACTATTCTATGACCTGGTTCAGTTTCAACGCCCAATTCCATCATATCGCCCAAAACAGCTATTCTTCTAACTTGTTTTGAAGAATTTAAGCTAAGCTCATTCAATATTTCTAAACTTGACTCAGTAGATAAGGGAGAAGCATTGTAAGTATCATCAATAATCCATGTTTGCTTAATTCCTTTAATTAAATTTGTCCTACCAGGCAAAGAACGATAATCTTTTAATGCTTCCGAAATATCAACTAAATTAAGATGAAAAAATAATCCTATACTAGCAGCCGCAGCTGCAGAAAAAACTTGATGTTTGCCTAAAACCCCAATTAAACGAATTGGCACAAAACTTCCTTTATAATCCAACTTAAAATTAATTCCAAAATCTCCTTTTTCAATATCATCAGCTTTTAATTCATAATTTTCAATTTTTAAATCAGCGCCCTGTCCAAACCCATAATACATCGTTTGAATCTTTTCAGGTAAATCATCTCCTTCTTGCCTAACTGATAAATCATCATAATTTAAAACTGCTAAACCATCATCAGGTAAAGATTTGATTAATAAAGATTTTTCTTTAACTAATTTGCCTTTTTCCGGAAAAAATTCTATGTGACTAGGAAATTCACCAATAGCTGTAAAAACTCCTATTTTAACAGGAATAAAACTTATTAAATATTTCATATCTCCGGGCTTGGAAACTCCTAGTTCTAAAACTAAAATTTCTGGATAATTTTTTTGGTAAATAATATTAAGTAATGATTTTGAAAAGATTTTAAGCCAGCCTAATAATCCGCCAAATGTTGTTTCAGGAGATAAATAAGAACCTAAAATAGTCAAAGGCGCTCCTATTTCATTATTATAGTTTTTAATATTCCGTCTTGTTCTAAATTTTTCATTTAATACACTGTAAATCGCTTCTTTGGTGCCTGTTTTACCAACACTTCCAGTTATTCCAATAATAACAGGCCTGTATCGCCAAATTGTTATTATTGCTAATATTTTAAGAATATATTGTAAGATATTACGCATAATTTAATTTTTAATTTTTATTGTGGCGGTATTTCTAAATAATTAAATAAATACTCGCTTATTCTTTTAAAAATAGGACCGCAAGTGCTTGCAGCAAATCTAAGACCATGCGGCTTATCTAATTTTATTAACATAATAAATTCAGGATTAAAAGCAGGAGCAAAACCTATAAAACTATGGATAACATCTTCGGTATATCCCCCTTTTTCAAAATCAGGAATTTGAGCAGTTCCGGTCTTTACTGCAATATTATAATTATCTACTTTAGCTAAGCGACCAGATCCATTCTCAGTAACATTGATCATCATTTTGGTCAGCTCTTTGGCTGATTCGGAAGATATAGCATTTCCGCGTATTTCCGGTTCTGTACTTTCTTCAGTTCCATCAGAATTAATTATTTTATCAACAACAAAAGGACGCATTATTTTCCCTTCATTTGCAATTGCGCCAATGGCAACAACTAATTCTATCGGCGTGATAGCAATTCCCTGCCCAAAAGCAATAGTCGCTAAGTCAATATCATATCTTGTAAAAGCGTTCGAAATATCCCCATTAACTTCTCCTATTAAATCTATTCCTGTTAATTTATTAAAATTAAATCTTTGCATATAATCTTGAAAATGTTTTCTGCCAACCTGTTCCTGAACAAAATATGCGCCTGTATTAAGTGATTTTTCAAGAACTTGAGTCATTGTTTGCTCACCATATGCTTTACCGTCAACATTGCCAATTATGCTTCCTCCCACATTAATCATTCCTTTATCTTCGTAAACAGTATTAGGATTGATTTTCTCGGTATCAAGTCCTATCGCCATAGTAATTGGCTTAAATACAGAACCAGGCTCATAAAGCTTCTGAATTGAAGAATTTAAAAAAACATTTATATTCTCTACTTTATTATACTCATTAGGATTAAATGAAGGCAAATTAGCCATCGCAAGAATAGCTCCGCTTTTTGGATCCATTATAATAATATTTCCGCTTTCTGCATTATACTGCTCAATTGCTTTGGATAATTCCTTTTCAGCTTTAAATTGAATATTCTGATCAATAGTTAAAATAAGTTTTGAGCCGTCTTTTGCCGGTTCTAGATTATGGCTTAAAAAAGGAATTCTATAGCCAGATGTATCTTTTTCTCCTTCTAAAAGGCCTTTTTTGCCCTTTAATTCATTTTCATAATAACTTTCTAATCCATATTGACCAATATTGCCCTGTTCGGTTATACCTACAAAACCTATTAAATGACTGGCTAATTCATTGTTTGGATAATAGCGCCATTCTTTCAAAGATGTTTCTAAGCCGTCAATATTTAAACTTTTAATTTTATCAACTATTTCATAATTAGCTTTTTTAATTAATGGCTCATAAGGATCATCTTTTTTATTTATTCTCTGCAATATAATTTCTTTATCTAAATTAAGCAAGAGAGATAATTCATTAGCTAATTTTTCTTGATCTTCAATAGGTAGGTTTTGAATTTTTTTAGGAACTATATAAATTTCTTCAAAATCTTTATTTATCGCCAATAAGCAATAAGCATCTTCGTTATTACGCTTACTCACCGATAAATCCTGCATAAAAATTTCCCCTCTGTGAGGATAAAGTGTTTTATAAAATCCATGCTGTCCCTCAGCCACCTTAATATAATCATCATACTGCAAAATCTGGAGAGAAAACAAGCGGGCTAAAACCCCACTTCCTACTATAAAAACAATAATTATTAAAAAAAGGATACGCCATCTTTTCATAATACTATTATCTATTAACAGCAACTGCTTTTTCTTTGTCTAAATAAATTATATTATCTGTTTCAACCATGCCAAACGATTGAACAATTTCATCTAAATTAATTGGCGATTGTAATTGCGCAATTTCCATTTTTAAACTCTGATTTTTTCCCTTAAGTTCATTAAAATATTCAGTATTATTTCTAATTTGATAGCTACAGCTCACTAAATTATTAACTTGAATTAAATGAAGAAAAACTAAACAAAAAATTACAAAAACAAATAATGTATTGAACAAAATTAAACCGCGATTATGATTTGATTGATCAAATTTTTTAGATCTGGTATAAGGACTCATATTTTTTTAATTACCCGCAATTTAGCGCTGCGGCTTCTTGGATTTAAATTTATTTCTTCTTTATTAGAGATAATTGGTTTTTTTGTTAAAATTTCTAAATTTCCTTTTTTAAATTCATCTCTAAAAAAATACTTAACAATCCTGTCTTCTAAAGAATGAAAAGAAATAACTGCTAATCTTCCTTTTGGCTCCAAAAGAGATAATGCTTGAGGCAAGGCCTTAATTAAATTATTCAATTCATCATTAACAGCTATACGGATTGCCTGGAATATTTTTGTTGCAAAATGAATTTGATGATGCTTGTACCGACCTGGAACTGACTGCTCAATAATTTTTCTTAACTGACTTGTTTTTCTTATTCTATTAATTAACCTGTTTCTGCAAATTGATTTAGCAACTGATTTTGAATATCTTTCTTCGCCGTATTCTTCAAAGATTTTAATTAATTCTTGTTCAGGCCATTTATTTATTATTTCTTCCGCAGTTAATTCTGACTTTGAATCAAGGCGCATATCTAGTAAATCTTCTCCTTTAAACGAAAAACCACGATTACTTTTATCAAAATGCCAAGAAGATAATCCTAAATCAAATAAAATTCCATTAATCTTACTAAACTTATTATCTCTTGCTATCTCTTTCAAATTATTAAAATTTCCTTTTACTAAGATTAACTTTTTGTTTTCAACGCGTTTTTTGATTAAGGCAATTATTTCTTCGTCTTGTTCAATTCCTAAAACTTTTCCGTCTGGCTTAATTCTTTTTAATATATCTAATGTATGTCCTCCAAAACCAACCGTACAATCAATGAAATTTTCTCCTGAACACGGATTCAAATATTCTAAAACTTCTTTTATAAGAACTGGCTTGTGCATATTACAATCCTAATTCTCCTAATTTAGAGGCTAAATCACCAACTTTTTTCTCAGCTTGCTGCTTATAAACTTTCCATTTTTCTTCAGACCAAATTTCTAAACGATTATTTAAACCAATAACTACCGCTTTTTTATTTAAAAAAGCATATTCTTTTAAATAATCTGGAATAAGAATTCTGCCTAATCTGTCAAATTTTACTAACATAGCTCCTGACAACATTACTCTAGCAAAGCTTCGCGCTTCAGTTTGACTAGCTGGCAGCTTGCCTAATTTATCAGCCATGTTTTCCCATTCTTTTAATGAATAAAGAACCAAACAATTATCAATTCCACGAGTAATAACAGCTCCTTGACTAAAAAAACGCCTAAACCTCGCTGGTATTGCCAATCGTTTTTTTGTATCAAGTATATGTTTGTATTCTCCTATAAGCATAATGACTTATCCACAGTTTTGTATACTTATCCCCACTTCTATCCACAATTATTTGCCTTGTATCCATTTTATGCCAATTCATTATTCCTGTCAAACACTAAAAAACATTGAATTTTTATTAATTGAAAATAAAAAAATGGCTTATTGAAGCCATTTTTATAAAATAGTCATTTTTTTGTCCACAAATTATCCCCACTTAATAAATAAAATTGATATTATTAAAATAATAATCTGAAATGGCAGTCCTTTTAATAAAGAAATTTTTTTAAAATAATGAATTTTGTTATGAAATAATGAAAATGGATATAAAAGCTTAATTTTAAAATTATTATAAAAAAACTCTATAAAATCAGGCAAAAGCGCTCCAAATATTCCAAATATAATTAAAATATTAAAAGAAAGGGGCCAAAAAAGAATTACAATAATAATAGACCCAATCATAAAATCAATTAATATTTTTGCCAAATGATTAAACTTACTTATTTTAATAGATTCCAAATAATCCCAATGAGGTAAAGAATCAAGTAAATAATGGCTAATAAGCCCAAAACAAAAAGCCGCCCAAACATTAGGAGAATGGACGCCAATTGCAGCGCCTGCCAGTATATGAGGAGTAATAATCATTAAAATTTTAATTTATTAATCAATTTTTCATGCGGCTTTTCTAAGACATCTCGTATAAACCTGTCAAACATGTCATATCTGTATTTGAAATCTTGAGTAGATAAAATAACATAATCAATCTCCTTGCCTATTTCTGCTTCTAAATCTTTTAAAAAAACAAAAAGCTTTTTTTGTTTGATACTATCGCCAACTACTAAAAGGTCAACTCTTGTATTTTCGGCATCAACAAAAATACCAGAAAGAATAGCTAAATTTATTTTTCCTAAACCTTTGAGTCGTTTTAAAATTTTCTTTTTTGAAGCAGGACTTGATTTTAAAACTAGAGTTCTTAATTCGTTGTAAAAATCAAAATGACGATTAACAAAATATTTTTTCTTTTTATTCTTTATTTTACTGTTAATAAAACTAATACTTTCTAATTTGTTTATCTGGCGCTTACAGACAGATGAATCGTTTTTGATTTTTTTTGCTATTTCTGATAATCCAAAAGCATCATCAGGATTGCGCAAAAAAAGCTTAAGCAATCTAACTTTAACTAATGAATCAAAAAGTTGTTCTAAAATTTCTTTTGACATAAAATATCCCTGTCTTAAAGAAATATTTTTTTATTTTAACTCAACAATTGCTCCGGCTTCTTCTAATTTTTTCTTTATTTCTTCAGCTTCTTCCTTTTTAACGCCTTGCTTAATTTGCTTAGGCGCGGCATCAACCAAGTCCTTAGCGTCTTTCAAACCTAATCCTGTAATTTCTTTTACAACTTTTATAACAGCTATCTTTTGTTCTCCAACATTCTTAAGCTCTATATCAAAAGAGCTCTTTTCTTCTATTCCAGCTTCAACTCCAGCTCCTGAACCAGCAACTGGAGCCGCTGCTACAGGCATAGAACTAACACCAAATTTTTCTTCTAAAATTTTAACTAATTCAGCTAAATCTAAAACAGTCATTTCTTCAATCTGTTTAATTATATCTTTAAATTTAGAAGGAATTTTTATTTCTTCTTTTTTCTCTTCTTTTTCAGGAGATTCTTTTACTTCTTGTTTTTTTTCTTCTGTCATAATTTTATTTTAAAGCATAAAACTCAAAACATCAACACTTCAAGCTTTATGCTTCTAATTTTAAATTTTTTAATATATTAATTAATTTTATTAAATTTCCATTAAAAATATTAGTTAAGTTAGATATGGGAGATAAAATACTGCCAATCACTTTACCTAATAATTCTTGCCTTGAAGGTAATTTAGCTAAATTCTCTATGGCTGCCTGTTCTAAATATTCTCCTTGCACAAAACCTGATAATATCTTTATTTCTTTATTTCCCTTTGAAAAATCATATAAAATCTTGGCCGGTAGAATTTCATCGTTATATCCAAACACCAAAGCTACTTGCCCAGGCAAATCATTTGTTTTTAATCCTTTAAATCCTGCTTTTTCTAAAGATAGATTAATTAATGTTTTCTTGTATGCCTGACATTCTATTTCCCGCTCTCTTAATTTGTTGCGCAATTCTTGAAATTTATTAACCCCTAATCCTGTGTAATCAAAAAAAACAACTGCTTTCTGGCGAGACAATTTATCAATTAAATCTTTGATTATTTCTTTTTTTTGTTCTTTAGTGATCATTGTATATAAGTAAAGAAAACAAAAAATCTATGGATAAACCATAGACAAATGCAAAATAATTATATTTCTGCCTCAATAGGTCTTACTAGTTGCCTATTATCTATGGCTTATATTCAATTAACTTAATCTTATTCCATTTTTAAAAACCTGTCAATATAAGTGTGTTTCAATTTTTTTATTTGTTTTTTTATAACCTATAAATAATCCAGTGAGATAAGCTATAATTGGAATAAAAGAGTAAAAAAGATTTTCAATGGTTACCTGCCCAGAAGAACTTGAAGTGATAGAAGATATAAACTGATACATTGGTAGAGGAATGGTTAAAAAGATACCCCATTTAGGAAAATGTTTTGGCAAGAAGCGTTTTATGAAAATACCTAATATAAAAAATATAATTGAAAGTATTGCTATAGATACTATTGCTATGGTTGCTATCATGGATTCCATAACCTCTAAAGAATCTGTTTCTGCAAACATCATCATTGTAGACATGGTAATGAAAGTTAAAATAATGATGAATATTCCTCCACAAACAAATGATATTAAAGGTATTAGGATTATCTGTGATTTAGTTATATTTTTTTGAGTTTTTTCAATTGATTGCTTAGTTCTTTTTGATATTAGATAAGATATGATAACTCCTATAGCATAAAACAAAGGAGGAATAACTACCCAAAACCATCTAGAAATACTTTCTTTGCCCATAGAATCACTCATTCCTGCCATAGATAAGAAATAACTAAATATGGGTATAATTGCTACGAGAGTTAATAGAATATTCCATCGAGGAAGGCTTTTTGGAATTAATATACTAATTAAAGATCCAATTATTAGCGCGGTGGTTGCCCAATTAATGATCAAAAATAATTCAACAGATAAATCCCAACTGAAGATTTTAAAGAATATAGAAACTAATACACCTATTCCTGGCACAGAACCAATTATAATAGCAATAATTCCCCCGAACACTAGAAATAAAAATAATATCAAAATTATAGCAAGTATATTTGTTTTTGGAGTCTTTTGAATATTGTCTGATTTTAAAACCTCTCTTTTATTCATAACCTATTAAACAAATCTTAACTTAATCTTGTTATATATCAATAATCTTGTCAACTATCTATTTCAAATACTTAGCCATATTTTCCTGATGCTCTTCAAATGTTTTACTAAAAACCGTCTCCCCGCTTGGTTTTGATAAAAAGAAATAATAATCTGTATATTGAGGATAAATAGCGGCCTTGATGGCTAAAAGTCCTGGATTACAAATAGGTCCTGGCGGAAGCCCTATATTCTCATAAGTATTATAAGGTGAATCAATTTTAGTATCCTCAATAGAATAAATCCATTTATCTTTTCCTAAAGCGTAAGCAATAGTAGCGCAGGACTGTAATGGATAGTTAACGCTTAACCTGTTCCAAAAAACTCCTGAAACAATCCGACTATCTTCATAAAGAGGAACTTCTTTTTCTATTAAACTTGCCATAATAATTATTTCTTCAATTGTCTTTTTTTGCTTTTTTATTTCATTTATTAAATCAGCGTCTAATTTTTTATCAAAATTTTCCTTGATTATATTAATAATCTCATCTAAATCTATTTTTTTATTAAATTCGTAAGTATCAGGAAACAGATATCCTTCTAAATGAGATTGAATAGATAACTCGCCTGCTTCAATCAAACCAGCCTCAGTTAAACGAGCATCAATTTGTTTTAAATTAAATCCTTCAGGAATAGTTATTTTTATCTCCTCAGGAATTACATCTCCTTTAAATATTCTGTCTGTTATTTGAACAATATTTAAATTGGAACCTAAAGAATATTCTCCCGCTTGCAAATGACCTGCCCATCCTTTATAGAAAACATAAGCAGTAAACCAAACGCTATTTCTTATAATCCCATCTTTTTCTAAATTATTTGCAATTTTCTCTAGACCATCGCCTTTTTCTATAATAAATGTTTGTTCAGTTCCTTGATTATTCAAAGGAGCGCTAATCTGATATTTGATAAAATAACAGCTACTAACGCAAATAATAGAAATTATAAACAAAACAGAAGCTAAAAAAACAACGAAATGCTTTTTATTATTTATTCTTATTCTTATTCTTTTCTTTTTCATTAATTTATTAATGGCACAAAAACAAAACCAGGATATTCTTTTTTCTCAAATTTATCTTTGTCTTTTTTAATTAATAACCAAATACTGTTTCCAACTGGAGCAACCAAACGCCCATTAATTTTTAATTGCTCTTTCCATGCTTTTGGAATTTCATCAGCAGCTGCTGCTGCAATAATTTTGTCGAAAGGAGCTTTGTCTAATAATCCAGCAGAACCATTACCGCAAATAAATTCTACATTCTTAAAGTTATATTTTGAAACATTGTTCTCTCCGAATTCCTTTAATTCTGGAATTAACTCTATTGCATGAATAAAACCATCAAGCCCAACTATCTGGCAAAGCATGGCTGTTTGCCAGCCAGACCCAGAACCAACATCTAAGATTCTATCGCCTTTTTCTGGATGTAATAATTCTAACATAAAAGCCACTGTTAATGGCTGAGAAATTGTCTGTCTAAAGCCAATTGACAAAGGAGCATTATATTGATTAACAAAATCCTCGCCTTTTTCTCTTATTACTTCCCTGGGAACAAAATCAGCTCGTTTAATTTTTTTAAAAGCATCAATAATAACTGGGCTTTTAAGATATTTTTGTTTAATAAGCTGATCAATTAATTTGTTCATATTATTTTCCCAATCTTCTTTCTCTTCTTTGAAATTCTTCTATTGCTTTAATAAATTCCTTTCTTCCAAAGTCAGGATAGAATCCTTTTGGAAAATATAATTGTGAATTAGCCGTAAGCCACATCATAAAACCAGCGCTATTATGAGGATCATCATAACTTCCGGTTCTAATTAACAAATCAACAGGAGGCAAATCTTTAGTCCATAAATGCTCTTTTAATAAATCTGGAGTTACTGTTATATTCCTATTTTTTCTAGCCTCTTTAACAATACTTTTTATGGCAGAAATCATTTCATGGGTTCCATCATAAGCGATAAAAAAATTAAGCTTGCGCTTATTATGACTTTCTGTTGCTTTGACCAATTCTTCAGCCGCTTTAATACCTGTTTTAGGCAAGATTTCTCGCCAACGGCCGATCACATTTACTTTTACTTCGTTCTCGTAAATTTTCTTATCCTTAATTAATTTATTAAAATACCTTTCATAAATTTTAAAAAGATTGTTAATTTCTATTTTACCTCTTTTAATTAAATTATCATATGATCCTCCCCAATAAGAAAGACATTTAAGACCTAAATTAAAAGCTACTTGAACTTGCTCTTCAGTTTTTTTTGCTCCTGCTAAATGTCCGCGCCAAGGAGCTAATCCTTTTTCCTTTGCCCACCTGCGATTGCCATCAGGAACAATAGCGACATGATTAGGAAGACTTTCTTTTTCTATTTTATTCATTTTGTTGTATAATTATTATATGGTTATATGGTTATTTTTAATAAAGCACATTAACAATAAAAAGGAGGTGATTAAAATGAATACTGAAAATCAGGAAGAAATTTGGCAAGATTTAGATGAATTATATATGGATATTGAAGAATGGATTCCTTTTCTTGAAAATCTCCTTGAGAATGGACAACTGAAGCTGCCAACTCAAATTGTATTTGGAAAATTAACTATTAAACAGTTAATTAATCAAATACGAAAAGATTTAATTAAGTATAGCAATTTGTTAGAAATGATTTCTACTAAAAAAGACAAGATTTTTTTAAAAATCATACCATCTGCCAATGAATTATTAGAACAAATAGAAAGGAGAATCTATCATGAATCCATATAATCAATTTTGTCAAAAACGACGCTGGGATAACAAACTACTTCCCAGCGTTTTTTTATTTTATCAAAGTATAAAAAATAATACAAGCAAGAAGAATTTACTTGACTTCCTAATTATAATCATATATAATACAAGCAGACGTAAGTTTTATAAGTTTTCTCTTTCCTTATGCGATAAGTGTAAGTCAAAAAGTAAAAAGTATAAAAAGTCGACTTACGCTTAATAAAATAATAAGGAAAAATATGGCTAAGAAATTATATGTTGGTGGTTTGTCTTATGACACCACCGAAGATTCCTTGAAAGATGCTTTTGCAAAAGCCGGAACAGTTGAGTCAGCAGCAATTATTACTGACAAAATGTCCGGTCGTTCAAAAGGATTTGGCTTTATAGAGATGTCTTCTGATAAAGAAGCTCAAAAAGCCATTGAAATGTGGAACGGCAAAGAATTTGAAGGAAGAAGTCTTACCGTTAATGAAGCTCGTCCAATGGAAGAGCGTCCACGAAGAGATTTCAATCGAGGCGGCGGAGGCAACAATCGTTGGTAATCGCTCCTCAAAATAAAAACAGCCCTGATTTATCAGGGCTGTTTTTATTTATACAATACCTAGACTATTTTTTAATAACGCCTTGATAAATTAATCTGGAAATAGCGCCCAAACCGATTAACATAAAGATCAAACCTACTAACCAACCAACAAAAGGTATTAAAACAACAAATTGCAAGACAATCACGCCTAAGACTACTGCTTGCCAATTAATTGGATATTCTGATTTCTTCTTTAAAACCTTAATCAACCAACTACCAAAAATAACACTAGCCAAACTTGAGGTCAAAAGCAATGTAAAAGCGTAAACTATTCCAACTAATCCAGCTATCCAAGCGCCAATTATTGTAATTAAAAGAATAACACAAACTATTGGAGTTAAAATTAAAGCTGCAAAACCGCGTCCAAGATTAGACCAGAAATTACTAAGTCCTTCTTTAACAATTTTAGTAACAAAATCTTTAAAGACATAGATTAGAACAAGACCGACTGTTATTAATCCTAAAAGTTTAATTAATAAACCTATGGAAAAAATAGCAAAAAAGAATCCAAAAGCATTGCCTTTATCTACATTTTTAACATTTTTTATCTCATTAAATTCAATTCCTCCTAAAAGATTAGCTCCCTCTTCTAGAGTTGCCTCTTTAGAGGATGAATATGTCACTTTACCAATAATTTCAGCCTGGCTACCTAGTATCAATTCATCAACCCTTGCATTAACCTCCCCTCCTATTTTGCTATTAATAATTACTTGTCCGCCGCCTAAACGAACATCGCCAGCTATTGGTCCTTGAATATCCACTGTCCCGCCTCCAATAATCACATCGCCACCAATTGAAGCTGATTTAGAAATAGTTATATTGCCGCTGCCTAAAAATAAATCTTCTTTGATCTCTCCATCAATAATAATATTCCCAGCACCAGCGTGAATACTATCACCGACACTCCCTCGTATTACTACTGTATTTCCGGCAACACAAATATTATTTTCAACATCACCGTTAATTATAATAACATTCCCAGCCACATAAAGACTTTTCTCTACATCACCGTTAATAGAAATCATATTGCCTGCAGTATAAAGATTCTTCACTTTTTCATCTTGACCTACAGTCACATTGCCTCCTTTTTTGATAAAACGAAATTCAGCCGCAGATGTATTAAAAGCATATAAGCCGATTATTAAAAATAATACTAATGATAAATATGTTACTTTTTTTATTTTCATATTTTTTCTCCTTTCTTAATTAATTTAATTATACGTTTATATATTCAATCTCCAAATGAAATAATTAAGAACAGATGCAAAACTAACCCATAAAATATATGGAATCAATAAATATGCTGACAAATGATTTAATTTATAAAAAACAATAATTGTTATTAAAATAGCTATCCAAAGAAAAATTATTTCAATAAAAGCTAATAAAGGACTTTTTTGTCCGAAGAATAAAAAAGACCAAAATACATTTAACAATAATTGAATTGAAAATATTATTATAGCTGATTTAAAAAGACTATGATCATTAAATTTTGACCAAATAATAAACACAGAAATTCCCATTAATAAATATAATAAAATCCAAACTGGTCCAAAAATCCAACTAGGAGGATTAAAATTTGGCTTATTAATAGTTAAATACCAACCACTTACTGATTTAGTAGTAAAAATACTACCAAGAATACCAGCCCCTTCACAGATTATAATAGATAAAATTAATTTAATAATATTATTCATAATTTAATTATACATTATTTATTGAATAATAAAAATAACCGTATAAAATAACGGTTATTTCAATGGCAGGACTTATTAAACAAAGTCAGAACTTATTTTCAGGAAAATCCTGATGAGGAATTGTAATTTGAGCCGCCGATTTCCGCTTGCGTCGGAATTCAAAACAGAAAATATTCCTA
>Ga0265595_1001269_pt1 | contig 19944 bp, 18 predicted proteins | sample saktaG_15_FD_190148 | JGI IMG/M metagenome (GOLD analysis project Ga0265595, IMG submission 190148) | Saline water microbial communities from Sakinaw Lake, British Columbia, Canada - sak_2013_06_06_50m | ecosystem: Environmental > Aquatic > Non-marine Saline and Alkaline > Saline ... | reverse complement strand
GGTATAATTTTTGTATACAGAAAAGCCTTCGTAAGAGAGTTTAAGATGCAGGCATTTAAATCTTTTATCTCTGGGCCCAGGTATGTTACAGAACCAGGCAGCCGGAAAGCGATAATGCCATCCGGGGTTAACCTGTTTTTTAGCAGGCAGAAAAACTCTTTTGTGAATAATCTGTTTGCACTTAAACTGGAAGGGTCGTCAAGCCCGATGAATATTACGTCATACTTAAGTGGTGTTGTTTTTACAAACACCCTGCCGTCGATGTATTCTATGTTTACTTTAGGGTTGGAAAGCTCTTTTTCGGTAAGCTCTACAGGGAATTCCTTGACTGCTGTTAAAATTAGTGGATCAAGTTCAACATAATCTATCTTTTCTATATTATGCTTTAATATTTCATTAATTGTGCCTCCTGCGCCGCCGCTTATAATCAAGATCTTTTTAGGGTCAGGGTGGAACAGCATTGGCAAATGAACGAATTCTTCTATACCTGAAATATCAGGTGTAGGCACAGTAATTACAGTAACCCCGTTTGATAAGAAGGTATATTGCTCGTAACTTTTTGTGACAGCAACATTGCCATATATAGAGTTTTTATAATAGACTATCTCCTGCCCTGGCCAGCGATTGCGTAAAGAATACAGGTGGATTTTATCAACTAAAGGGGAGACTAGTGTATAGCCCAAAACTATCAATAATAATATAGACGCAGTCAAAGCCAGTTTTTTTATATTAGAGCAATAGCCCTTACAAAAGCCAATCCCGATTGCAAGACACATAATTATATTTAATATTGCCAGGCCAAAGGCTATCTGGAAACTTCCAAAATAAGGTATAAGAAAAAAGGTAAGGCAGGCCCCGCCTAAAATAGTTCCCGTTGTTTCATAGATGTAAACTTCGCCTATACTGGAAGCTGCCTGAGAGGCATCAGTAGTGTCGTTGCCAAAGCTTAAAGAATGTATTTTGCAGCCAAATGTAAAAAGCGCCCCATGTGTTAAACTTACTGGTAACAAAACTAAAAACGAGCTGTAGAATATTTTTACAATTCCTGCCGCTTCAGCCGGGGTGATTCCTAATATATTTTTTGATATTCTGGCAAGGTATATAGACATAGGGAAGGATAATGAAAATATTATTGTAACGAGGATAAATGCCGCTATCTTTGACTGGATTTTTTCTATTTGTTTTCCCAAGAAGAATGCCCCCGCAGATTCCAAGAGCAGCCAGTTTGCGAGGATAATACCTATTGACAGCTCATTACCATAAAAATTGATAATCAGCTCTCTAAGCAAGAGTATCTGTGCGATAATCCCGCTTAACCCCATTACTATTAGGGCTATAGCAAGCGTCTTTTTATGATTCATTGTTTGACCCTGTTAAAATGATACCATACGCGAATATCTCTTACAACGATTTATTTAGAAACGCTTCTTGTGCCTGCACAAGAAGCGTTTCTAAAGATGTACTTGCGTGTAAGATGTATTGAGGTATAATATAATTCAGAATTATGTGAGAAAGGTGTTGTTGTTTGCAGCTATGAGGCTTTTATTTTATACCAAATATATACTAATGAAGGGGTTTTTATGTTTGCCCGAGAAAAGATGGTAGAAGAACAGATTGAACGGCGGGGCGTAACTGATAAGGCGGTATTAGAGGCGATGAAAAAGGTAGAGCGTCATCTTTTTGTGCCTGAAGACTTAAAAAACACCGCATACACAGACAGCCCCCTCCCCATAGGATACAGACAGACTATTTCACAGCCGTATATAGTTGCATTTATGACGCAGGCAATTCAGCCTGGCCCTGATGACCGGGTGCTTGAAATCGGCACTGGCTCAGGATATCAGGCAGCAGTACTTGCCGAGCTCGTAAAAGAGGTTTATACTATAGAGATTGTAGAGCCGCTCGCAGAAAACGCCCGCCTTTTATTGGAAAAACTCGGATATAAAAATATAAAAGTAAAATATGGTGATGGCTATAAGGGCTGGAGAGAATATTCACCGTTTGATGTTATAGTAGTTACCGCAGCCCCACCGGGCATACCGGAGGAATTGATCAATCAGTTAAAGATAGGCGGTAGTATGATTGTGCCGATAGGAGAATATCACCAGGAACTATACCTTATCAAAAAAACCGAAACAGGCCTAGAAAGAAAGGCCCTCCTACCGGTTGTATTTGTGCCTATGCTGAATTCCTCAGATAAAGGGTAATCTCAGAAAGAGCGTGTATATAAATGAAAATATTATCATGGAATGTAAACGGTGTAAGAGCGGCTTATAAAAAGGGGTTTCTAGATTGGTTTTTATTTGAAAAAGCAGATATAGTGTGCATACAGGAGACAAAAGCAGAGTTAGACCAATTTCCTAAGGATATAAGATATATAAAAGGATATGATCTTTATGCCGCGTCTGCTGTAAGAAAAGGCTACAGTGGCGTAGCTGTATGGACAAAAGAAAAACCAAAAAAGGTGCACACATCTTTTGGTTATAAAATATTTGATGTAGAAGGGCGTCTAGTCCACTTGGAGTTTAAGGATTTTGATCTTTTTAATATCTATTTTCCAAATGGTGGAGCATCTGAGGAAAGGCTTAGGTTTAAACTTGATTTTTACAAAAGGTTTCTGGATTTTTTAATTGATTTAAAAAAGAAAAAAAAGAATTTGATAGTTTGCGGCGACGTAAATACCGCGCATAAAGAAATGGATCTTGCAAGGCCAAAGGCAAATGAAGATTTTTCAGGTTTTTTGCCAATAGAGCGAGCGTGGATAGACAAACTCATTTCCCACGGGTTTATAGACACATTCAGGATGTTTAATCAGAAGAGTGAGAATTACAGCTGGTGGGATTATAAAACCGCAGCAAGAGAAAGGAATGTCGGCTGGAGGATAGATTACTTTTTTGTAAGTGAGCCTTTAAGGGAAAAGGTAAAAAAGGCTTTTATACAAGATAAGGTATTTGGCTCAGACCACTGTCCAGTTGGAGTTGAGGCATGCATTTAATACCATTATTTTTATCAATGCTTCTCATTTTTACTCAGCCAGTGCTTGCGTATGAAACTGAGCTTAGTTGGCAAGAAACAGGCTGGATAGGCGAGAGAATCTTTGCCAACGAGTGTTCATCGAAAGACGGCCTTCTTGTGCAATGGAATGACGGAGAGGATTTCTTGTCACTTGGCATAGGCCATTTTATATGGTATCCGGTAGGCGTGAAAGGGCCTTTTAGAGAAAGTTTTCCCGATTTTCTTATGTTCGCAAAGATATCAGGTGCAGATATGCCGCAATGGCTTAAAAAAGATCTTAGGCAGCCCTGCCCGTGGCAAACAAAATCGCAATTCCTAAAAAATCAAAAAGAAAAACGGTTTACAGAACTGAAGTCTTTCCTTGAAAACACAAAGCCCTTGCAGGCAGATTTTATAATAAAGCGCTTCAAGGGCGATCTTTCTCTGATGCTGCAAAATATTTCGGATATGAACAAGAGGCAGTATATCGAAAGGCAGATAGATCGGCTTTTTGCAACAGCGCAAGGTACACATGCCTTGATAGACTACGCTAATTTTAAAGGCATGGGCATTTTGCCATCAGAAAGATATAATGGCCAAGGCTGGGGGCTTCTGCAGGTCTTGTCAGAGATGCGAGATGAAGACATTACCCCCGATGCTGTAATGGAATTTTCAGAATCAGCGGACAGGATTCTTACTCAACGTGTAAAAAACGCGCCCAGAGACCGCAATGAACAGAGATGGCTGCCTGGTTGGCGCAACAGAGTAAAAACATATCTTAGGAACGGTTCTCAAGCACAAGTACCCGTGCTCAAGAACCGTTCCTAAGGAAGAGGAGGGTATTGGCGTGAAAAGTGCTATTGTGTACTATTCATTTAGTGGAAATACAAGAAGAGCCGCTGAGGCGCTGGCAGAATATTTAAGAAAGACTTCAGAGGTAGATATAATGGAGCTAAAAGCACTTGATGAATCAAGCAGTTTTTTTAAGCAGGCATTAAGAGCCCTTGTGCGAACCAAGGCAAAGGTAGAGCCTGTTAGCTTTGATCTTAGCAAATATGACCTTGTCTGTATTGGTACTCCTGTCTGGGCGTTTGGGCCGGCACCCGCAATGAATACATATTTATCTCAATGCAGAGGGTTGAAGGGAAAAGATGCTATAGCGTTTACGACTTATGGAAGCGGGACAGGTAACGGCCAATGTATAAATTACATTAAGAATATTTTAAATAAGAAAGGTGTTAAAATTTGCAGGAGTTTTACAGCTAAAGGCGCAAGAACAAGAGATAAAGGCTACCTAGAATCCATAGTAAATAGCCCTAATTAATAGAATAGTCAGAATAGTCAGAATAAAAAAGATTTCTCTTGACAAAAAGCCCCCCTAGGTATAATATATGCCCCTCTAGAAAAGCAGCTAACTCGTAGATATGTTAATCTTGCTTTATGCGTTTTGCCCCTAGATACGAGAAGCCTCCGGAATGACGGGGTAGAGGGCGTTATGGAGTAAGCGTTTTAATCCATCCAAAATCCCTTAAGTGCATTTTATTTTTTATCTTGTAGTGTACTAAGGAAGAGCAATCATTCCTTTTATATTTTCAGTATCATTTTTACAAGGATAGAAGTTTCTCTATATAGTGTAAATTATGGAAAAGATATGGTACAAAAATACATAGTGGAAAAACCATGGGGCAGGTTTGAGCAATTCACAAAGCAAGAACCTGTTACGGTAAAGATTATTACCATAAACCCAAACGAGTCTTTGAGCCTGCAATACCATCATAAAAGGGCAGAGTTTTGGAAGATCCTATCTGGAAAGGGAGAACTCACGTTGGGAGATTCTATTATACAGGCTAATGAAGGCGATGAATATTTTATAGAAAAAGAACAAAAACACCGGATAAAGGCAAACAGCTTACAGGTCAGGATACTTGAGATATCATTTGGCGATTTTGATGAAAATGACATAGTAAGATTAGAAGATAAATATAACAGAGAAAGGTGAAAGGCGAAAGGTGCTAAGATGATATGGAAGAAAAGAATAATTGTAAAGAAAGACAGTTTAGTGAAGGATAAGGAAAAGGCGGTTAAAAAACCTAAGAAAAAAACAGAGGATAAAAGTCTAAAATACCCCATAGGCGTAATTGCTGATAAAGGACAATTGTCTTTGTTTTTCAAATCATCCGCGATAGAGAAAACAGGGTTATACCTTTCCAAGAGTAAAACCGGCATGAGCTTTAAGGCCTCTAATGCAAAGATATCAGCTGTTTCTGATAAAGGCAAGGCAGAGGGCATGTCACAGCGCGAGCGCATAAGCATATCCCCTTTTGATAAAGGATATTTTATGGCCTTTCTCCAGCAGGGGAAAACCTCAGCTTGTCTTATGGGAGCGGTTTCGAAAGACTTAAAAAATTTTAAAACAATAGGAAAAATTTCTACAGCTAAAGAGCAAGGTACCTTAGCCCCTAATTATAGATGCAGGGATCAGTATGTGGTATATCTGGGAAATGGCTCTATAAGGACAGCCACTTCAACGGATCTTGTGAAGTGGAAAATATCAGATTCAGCATGCCTTGAACCCAGAAACGATTTTTTTGACAAGTCCGCGCTTACAGTATTATCCGTTTCCCTTACCACATATGGGCTTCTGGTAATATATGACGCATCGTATAAGGAAAAAGACCGCCAGATACTGCAGGTCGGCGGTGCTTTATTTTCTATATATGATCCGAACAGCCTTATATGGCGCTCAGAAACGCCTCTTTGGCAGGAAAATCTGCCTGCAGGAAGTGAGCAGGTTTATTCAATAGGCGCGGCGTTTTATAAAGAAAAGATATTTCTTTATTTTGCTTCACAGGCCAAAAGGCTTATGGCTGTTTCTATTGACAAGCCATTTCCGGGTATCGGCGAGAAAAAGGCCTTTGCGAAGCTCAAGAGATTTTATAAAAACCCCATAATTGTTCCTAACGCTTTAAATGAATGGGAATCCGAGGCAACGTTTAATCCCGCTGCTTTATATGATGATGGCAAAGTGCACCTTCTCTACAGGGCTGTCGGCAGAGGCGGTTTTTCCTGCCTTGGTTATGCCTCGACAAAAGATGGTTTTACAATTGAGGAAACTTCAAATGAACCGGCATATTACCCTACACAGGGATTTGAAGGGGTGCATACGAAGCCTAAGCAGAGGACAGACCTTTATAAGTCAGGTGCCGGCTGGGGCGGGTGCGAAGATCCAAAGCTTACAGCGATTGATGATACGGTATATCTTACATATGTCGCGTATTCAGGCTATTCACATCCGCGTATTGCCTTAAGCTCCATAGACAGGGATGATTTCAGAAAAAAGAATTGGAAATGGAAAGAGCCTGTTTTGATATCAGAGCCGGGTGTGGTAAATAAAAGCGGATGCTTGCTCCCGGAGAGGGTTAAAGGAAAATACGTTATTTTCCACAGGGTATTTCCGCACATACTTATTGATTATAGGGATGACCTTAAGTTCGAAGATGGTAAATGGCTTGATGCTAAGGCAAGAATTACAACGCGTCCCGGCATGTGGGACAGCAGAAAACTCAGTGTTGGCGCGACGCCAATTAAGACAGAAGAAGGCTGGTTGGTTATATATCACGCGGTTGATGACAGAGACGATGCCCGTTATAAGATAGGGGCAATGATACTTGATGCCGAAGACCCTTCCAGGGTATTATATAGAACCAGCAGCCCAATATTACAACCGGATAAGCATTATGAGAATGACGGAAAGCCCGGGGTTGTTTATCCATGCGGTGCTGTAGTTCTCAACAAGGAACTTTTTGTATATTATGGCGGAGGCGATAAAGTAGTGTGCTGCGCAACCGCCCAGCTTGATAAGTTCGTTGATAATGTTAAGAAAGATCGGGCAACTGGCTATACGCTTAAGGAAGTAGCTTATTCATAGAATTCGATATATTGGGGACAGGCCGCTAAAAAGATCATCTTAAATTTTAGAGACTGTCCCCAAACCATAATATTGGGATAAAAGAAAGGTTAATCGATATGTTTTCGGTAAAACGCTCAGCATATAACCCTATTATTAAACCAGGTAATAAATATCAATGGGAGACATCAGCAGCCTTTAACTGGTCTGCTGTAAATGATAAAAAGGATAAAAAAACCACACACTGTGTATATCGTGCTATATCAGAACCCGATCTGGTGCCCCAAAGTTCCCCCTATATTTCTACAATAGGATATGCCAAAAGCATAGATGGTATTTTTTACGACAAAAAATCTCAGCTAGTAAAACCAGAATTTACATGGGAAAGATATGGCTGTGAAGACCCCCGTATTACAGAACTAGATGGCAAATACTATATATTTTATACAGCTTTATCCGCGTTTCCTTTCAGGTATTTTGGAATAAAAGTAGCATGCGCTGTAACAAGAGATTTTAAAACGCTAGAATCAAAACACCTCGTGACTCCTTTTAATGCGAAGGCCATGGCGCTTTTCCCCGGCAGGATAAACGGTAAATTAACCGCTGTGCTCACAGCAAACACTGATAATGCTAAGCGCACAGCACGCATAGCAATTGCCCAATTTGATCACGAAGAAGAGATCTGGGACATAGCTTATTGGCGAGACTGGTATAAGAGAATAAGTAAAAACGTGCTTCATATAAGAAGGGCGGCTACAGACCATGTTGAAGTAGGGGCGGCCCCCGTAAAGACTAAAGATGGCTGGCTTCTTGTCTATGCGCACATACAAAATTATCCGACAGATCATAAAATATTCGGCATAGAAGCGCTCCTTCTGGATCTTAAGGACCCGCGAAAAATTGTAGGCCGCACAAAACACCCGATAATGGTACCTGAGGAAAGTTATGAAAAATATGGCCAGGTACCAAACGTAATATTTCCTTCAGGAGCCCTTATAAGGGATAAAAATTTAAACATATTTTATGGCGCCGCTGATACTACATCGTGCGTCGCCGAGGTTAAGCTTGACGGCCTTTTACAGAGCATGAGCCCTAAGGGCAGGGAGAGCTACTCTACGCGTTTTAATAAAAACCCTATTATGCGCCCTGTAAAAAAACATCCATGGGAAAGCAAAGCTGTTTTTAATCCCGCGGCAATTGACCTGGACGGTAGGGTACATATAATATACAGGGCAAACGCGGAAAATAATACCTCGACAATGGGTTATGCTGTAAGCAAAAACGGACTTAATATAGATGAGCGCCTTCCCGAGCCTATATATACGCCCAGGGCTGATTTTGAGATGAAAAAAATAATAAATGGCAATTCTGGATGCGAGGACCCCAGAATAGTAAAAATCGGCAATATATTGTATATGTTTTATACGGCGTATAATGGTATAACCGTACCAAGGGTTGCCATGACATGGATCTCAGTAAACGATTTCTTAAAAAGAAAGTGGAACTGGTCAAGGCCTGTCCTTGTAACGCCTCCTGGCATCGATGACAAGGATGCATGCATCTTTCCTGAAAAAATAGACGGCAAGTATTGTTTTATTCATCGGATCAATCATAAAATCTGTATTGATTTTTGGACCTCTTTTAAGGCAGCGCCCAAGGAAACTACACGCGGCATTATGCTGATGGGCTCAAGATACGGCATGTGGGACAGTAAAAAAATAGGACTTGCAGGCCCTCCCTTAAAGACAAAAGCAGGCTGGCTTATGTTTTATCATGGCATAGGGGAAGACCTCCATTATCGCCTTGGCGCAGCCCTGCTTGATATAAAAAACCCTTTGACTATCCTTTCACGCACAGACGAGGCTATCTTGGAGCCTGTTAAAAAATATGAAAAGCAAGGCCAGATCCCTAACGTTGTGTTTCCATGCTCGCATATCCTAAGAGGTGATACTATATACCACTATTATGGCGGCGCAGATTCTGTTATCGGTGTTGCCACCCAGAAGCTTTCCAAAATTTTATCAACTCTTGCTGTTTAAAAATTAGGGACAGCTGCTAATTAAAAACATTACGTAAATATAATTAATTAGTAGCTGTCCCTAATTTTAAGTTCCTAGTTTTCTGCTGGACAAAGATAGCGATATCGTTTATAATTTTTAGGAATGGGAGCGCCTTATGCAGAGACGGATATCAATAATCTCACCTGAAATCAAAGAAATCGTAAGCCTGCCCGATAAAAACGAAAAGCTGAAAGAGCTGTTTTCGGATTTTCATCCAAGAGACATATTTGAGTTATGTGAAGATCTTGAGCCGGAGGAAAATGCTCAGATCATCATTGCCCTGGGCAGGCCTTTGGGTATCGAATTTTTTCAGCATTTTAAGATAGGCCAGCAGCGAGAGATATTCCGGCATTTTTCAAAGGACTGGATGGCGGATATCCTGGAAGAGATGGCCTCTGATGAAAGGGCAGATTTTATAAAGGCCCTTCCTAAAAAGCGTGTAGAAGAGATACTCCCTCTTGTTGCCCAGGCAGAACGAAATGACATAAAAAGGCTTATACAGTTTAAAGAAGGCACTGCCGGCTCAGTGCTTACCACAGAGTATGCGGCTCTTTCTCAGGGCATAACGGTAAAAGAGGCTATCAATAAACTCAAGCTGCAGGCCTTTAACCGTGAAACCATATATTATATTTACATCGTAGATGATGAAAGAAAGCTCATTGGCTTTGTATCCCTTAAGGACCTTATTATAGCAGAATCCGGAAACGTTATAAAAGATATCATGCATACTAATATAATAAGCGCTAATGTAAATGATGATAAGGAAGACGTTGCCAAAAAACTCGCAGACTATGATATTTTAGCGATTCCTATTATTGATGACGATAATAGATTGATAGGAATAGTTACTCACGATGATGTTGTCGATGTCATTATACAGGAAAACACAGAAGACATGTATAAGTACGGTGCCGCGGGTAATTATATAGATTATATGGGATCCAAATCCTCCACCATAGCAAGACAAAGAATACTCTGGCTTATGGTGTTGGTGGTAATGGGTTTTGTTTCAGGCTGGATTATGGAAAAATATGCCTTTCAGCTTGAGGCAGTGGTTGCACTGGTGTTTTTTATCCCGCTCCTTTGCGATTCAGGGGGTAACGCGGGGACCCAATCGTCAACAGTTGTTATACGCGGCCTTGCCACAGGCGAGATAAAGATGAACGAGGTGTTAAAGGTTTTCTGGAAAGAGTTGAAGGCAGGGTTATTAGTTGGCATGGCAATGGGCCTATTAGCTGCTGTGAGAGCTATAATCATGAACAGGAATCCCATGCTGGCTATAACAGTAGGCCTTGCCATGATAGCTACTGTAATAGTTGCGACAACCTTAGGAGCGGTCCTTCCTATTATGTTTAAAAAAATGAGGCTCGATCCTGCTCTTATGTCAGGGCCTTTTATCACAAGCATAGTGGATATTGTTTCATTGTTTGTATATCTGCATATAGCAATGATTGTTTTCAGTTTATAAGAAAAGAGACATTATGATAGTAAGGGGTGTAAATTTTGGCGGGTGGCTTCTTATGGAAGGGTATATCTTAGGCGGCCGGAACATACCTGAAGGAGAATTTAAATCTAAATTTAGCAGAATATACGGCAAAAAAGAGCTGGGTTTATTTGAATCAGAATTCAGAAACAATTATATAACCAAAGAAGATTTCAAGATCGTATCATTATGGGGAGCTAATTGCATAAGACTGCCCTTTCACTATAAGTTTTTTGAAAAAAGCCCTTATAAGTATAATGAGCAGTCGTTTTCTTTTATAAAAAAGATACTCTCATGGGCCCAAGACTGCGGTGTAAAAGTAATCCTTGATCTACATGCGGCATGCGGCAGCCAGAATCATGATTGGCATTCTGATTCGAGAGGCAAGGCGCTTCTCTGGGAAAGGCCCGAGTATCGGGACAGGACATATAGCTTGTGGGAGTATCTGGCGTCAAAGCTGAAAAACGAAAAAGCCCTTTATGGCTACGATGTCTTAAATGAAGCTGTAGTGGGCAAAGATCGGCTCGGTACCCTTAAAAATTTTTACAAGGATACTGTAAAGGCAATCAGGAGAGCGGATAGTAAACATAAAATATTTCTTGAGGGAAACAGCTGGGCCCAGCAGGTGGAATTCTTGGCTGATATTCTTTCAGACAACACACATATAAGTATCCATACATATCAGCCTCTTAATTTTACATTTAACTTTAAAAGAAATTACAAATACCCCGGGAAAGCTGACGGTACAGTATGGGATAAAAGACAAATGACGAGATACTTGAAGCCCTATAAAGTGTTTTCCGAAAAAAATAAATGCGATATACTTGTAGGGGAGTTTGGCGTGAATTATCGCGGCAATGCATATGGTGAAACACTATGGCTTAATGATATATTAAGCACCTTTCAAGAGTTCGGTTTTGGCTGGACATATTGGACATACAAGGCGGTAAGCCTTGGGGTATTCCCTGACGGGATAATGCAGTATAGTGATAATCCTTCATGGATAAGACGCGAAGGCCCTGTCTATGGCCTTGAAAATCTATACGAACAATGGGGCAGGTATAAGAAGGATATTATAAATTCGTGGAAGACAAAAAGCTTTTTTGCTAATAGAGATATGTTATCTGTTTTGGGGAGGTATTTTTAATTTATGGAAATACGTAATTTTGTAACAGACATAATCGACAAGGATCTTGAATCAGCTAAGTGCGCGAAAAAAATTCACACTCGTTTTCCGCCTGAACCCAATGGCTATCTTCATATCGGTCACGCAAAGTCAATATGCCTGAACTTTGGAATTGCCGGGGAATATAGCGGGTTGTGTAATCTGCGTTTTGATGATACAAACCCTGAAAAAGAAGAGACGGAGTATGTCGAATCCATTAAAGAGGATGTGCGCTGGCTTGGCTTTGACTGGCAGGATCGACTATTTTATACCTCAGATTATTTTGATAAGCTGTATGGATATGCTATAAAGCTCATAGAAAAGTCAAAGGCTTACGTATGTGACCTCTCACCCGATGAGATAAGGCAATACAGAGGCACCCTTACGGAGCCGGGTAAGAACAGCCCGTATCGGGAGCGTTCTACTGAAGAAAATCTCAATCTTTTTAAGTGCATGAGAAGCGACGAGCCTGAAGACGGCTCTCGTGTTTTAAGGGCCAAGATAGACATGGCGCATCCAAATATGGTCATGCGCGACCCTGCTTTGTATCGTATAAAGAAAGGGCATCACCACAGGACTGGCGATAAATGGATGATATATCCTATGTATGATTTTGCTCATTGCATATCAGATTCCATAGAAGGCATAACCCATTCTATCTGCACGTTGGAATTTGAGAACAACCGGCCGCTATATGACTGGATACTCAACGCGCTTGATATACATCATCCCCGACAGATAGAGTTTGCCAGGTTAAACTTGACATATACAATCCTTAGTAAGAGAAAACTTATAGAGCTTGTAAGAGAAAAACATGTAAGCGGATGGGATGACCCCCGCATGCCTACTATATCGGGCCTTAGAAGGCGTGGGTATACTCCCAGCGCGATAAGAGGTTTCTGCAAAGAAATAGGCGTATCCAAGACAAACAGCACTATTGATGTGACCGTACTCGAAAACAGTATAAGGGGCGAGCTTAATAAAACAGCTCCCCGTGTAATGGCTGTGCTTAACCCCCTTAAAGTTACGATTATAAATTATCCTGAAAGCAAGGATGAACTGCTTGAGGCAATAAATAATCCTGAGGACGATAGCTTTGGCACAAGAAAAGTACCGTTTTCCCGGGAGATTTATATCGAGAAAGATGATTTTAAAGAAGAGCCGCCTAAGAAATTTTTCCGTTTAGCACCTGGGCGCGAGGTAAGGCTGAGATATGCTTATTTTATAAAATGCGAAGAAGTTGTAAAAGACACAGCGGGAAACATCGTCGAGCTTAAATGTTCTTATGACCCTGCTACGCGCGGAGGCGATTCTCCTGACGGGAGAAAGGTAAAGGCAACACTTCACTGGGTGTCAGCACGGCATGCAAAACAGGCAGAAGTGCGGCTTTATGGTCACCTTTTTGTAAAACCAGACCCTGAAGATACAGAAGATGGCAAGGACTATAAATCAAATATCAATCCAGAATCCTTTAAAACAATATATCCTGTTTTTGTAGAGCCCAGCCTGCTTGATGCGGACCATGGCGCCTCTTACCAGTTTGAAAGGCAGGGATATTTTTGCCTTGACAGGGATTCATCCTCAGAAAGATTAGTGTTTAACCGCATTGTATGCCTGCGCGATACCTGGGCGAATATCGAAAAATCAACCAAATAGATTTGTAAGGGTGAAACTTCTCTACGCAATGCCCTGTCTAATATAGCAGGGAAAGGTTATATGCAAGAGTTATCAAGAGATATCATATCAAAAGCAGCCAAAGGCGATATTGATGCCTTTGAGAAGATATATCAGCATACGAACCTATTCGTTTTTAATGTAGCGTTGCGGATTGCGGGAAACAAGGAAGACGCAAAAGAGATAGCCCAGGATGTTTTTGTTAAGCTTTACAGAAAATTAGACAATTTTATGTTTAAGTCATCTTTTAAGACATGGGTCTATAGGATTACGGCAAATACAGCGATAAATACGGTAAAAAGGATTAAGAGACAAGGTAAGAACATATTAAGTTATGATGACAACATCAAGTTAAAGGAACATATAGACGGAGTAAACTCTACTGCTATGGAGAATACAGATTCGCAGCTGTTAGACAGGTTATTAAGCAGCCTTGACCTTGATCAGCGTGCATGCATTGCGCTGCGCAGCGTGGAGGGCTTAAGCTATAAGCAGATATCAGAGGCATTAAATGTCAATATTAATACAGTGCGAACAAGGATTAAAAGAGCAAGAGAATCTATGATGAAGCTTTTAGATAAGGGGGGCGAGTCTCATGAAATGTAAAAGGATAAAAGAACTTCTACTGACTGATTATATCGATGATGGAATAGATGTAGTTTTAAGAGAAGAGTTTGATAAGCACGTAGCCAGTTGTACGTCTTGTGGCAGTTATAAGATGAGCATAGATAAAGGCCTTTCCCCTTTGTTTAAAAAGGCCGGGGTTAAACCTCCGCAGGATGAAATCTGGCAGAATATAAGAACGAGAATAACTCACGACAATCAAGAGGCAGCAAGCAAGGTCTTTGCTCTCAGCCCTTTCTTAAGAAGAAACATTTTTGCTTTTGCAACAGCAGTTGTTTTATTATTTGTGATAATAAGTTTTCGGGTTGTAAGCAACAGTCAGAGAGCAGCTGTAAACAATTTTCTTTTAGCGGAGGGCAGTTTCCTATACAGCTTAAGCAGCTATAATGGCCAGGAAACTTTTAATCATGCAGATTTCGGAACAGCTGTAGAGGAATATATTTTTTAATGCATCGAAACTTTTTTGTATTACCCTGTGTCTAACATAGGGAAAGGGGGATGGGAAAATGAAGAGAAAATCATTGATAAGCGCAGGTGTTCTTGTAATGGTTACATCGTTTTTTTTAGCAGTAATGCCCGTATATGCAGAAAAAGATAGTGATTATTGTCAGCCGCGGAAGAACGGGGGCAGCCAGAAGCAGGAGAAATTCGATAATATGATAGAAAAGCTTAATTTGTCCCAGGAGCAAGTAGTGCAGCTTAAAAGCCATAAGCAGTCGAGAAGGCAGTCGCACGAGAAACTCATCTCTGTGCTAAAAAAGCAGAAAGAGCAGCTTAAGGTTGAGCTTGAAAAGCCCGAATCAGATAATGTCAAGATCAAGGAAATAGCTAGCTCTATCAAGCAGACACAGTCTGAGATGGTAGATGAAAGGATAAAGGGCATATTGGAAATTAAGGTTATACTTACTCAGGAACAATTTAAGGAATTTCAGGCGGCAATGGGCCGTCATATGAAACGTAAGATGCGGAATGCCGATGGCGAAGAAAAATCTTTAGGCAACAAACGCAAATCAAAGCAGTACTAATCTCAGGGACGGTTCTCAAGCACAACAATGCCTGCCGGCAGGCGTGTACGAGAACCGTCCCTGAAACATATTGACATTAATGTGTCAGTATGTTCTAATAATGTATTATAGGGGAGGCCGGGGGCAATTGGCCTGAGAGTCCTGTTTAGATGCAGGAGACCCGTAGAACCTGATCTGGGTAATGCCAGCGTAGGGAGCCAAAAATATAGTATAACCTATGCTGACAGGCATAGGTTTTTTTATGAATATTATCAAAGATAATACACTTTACCTTATCTTAAGTGCAGAGTATGCAAATGGAAGGCCTGTGCTGGACATAGCAGAACAGGCCCTTGATGCAGGAGCAGGCATGCTGCAGATGAGAGAAAAGTCCCTTTCGGAAGAAGCCCTTTTGGCCCTTGGCAGAAAGCTACTATGCTTATGCAAGAAAAACGCCGTGCCTTTTATTGTAAACGATAACCCCTATATCGCAAAAAAACTTAATGCAGACGGGGTGCACTTAGGTCAGGAAGACGTAAAAAAATACCCTCTTAATGATACGCGCAATATGCTTGGCAGAGATAAGATTATTGGCATATCTACTCACTCCATAACAGAGTTTAAAAATGCCAACAGGCAGGCGTTTGATTATATAGCATTTGGCCCTGTATTTCCCACCAAGACGAAAGATTATCATATAGGTACAGGCGACATAGAAGAAGTATTAAAAATATCTCAGAAACCCGTTTTTTTTATAGGTGGTGTAAACATTTCGAATATCAATATTCTTATAGAAAAAGGTGCAAAGAATATAGCAGTTATAAGGGCCATAACAGAGGCTGATGATATAGCCTTAGTGGCAAAAACACTTAAGAAACGTTTCTCGGGCCCCTGTCGCTTTGCTTCGCAAAGCGAAGCAGCAGGGGCTCGGGAAGCGTTTCTAATAAAAATAAACGGGAAAGAGCGTTCTGTATCAAAGCCAGGAAACCTTTCAGAGCTTTTAGAAAATGCGGGATTATCCAAAAAAGCTATAGTTATTGAACACAACTATAATATTGTGCCAAAGGAAAAATGGCATGAAACAACCATTGTCGAAGGGGATAACATTGAGATAGTAAGTTTTGTTGGAGGAGGATAAGATGGAAGATTGTTTAAGCATAGCCGGTAAATTGCTTTCTAACAGGCTTTTTATAGGTACAGGCAAGTTCCCTGATAAGCGTATTGTAAAGGATGTTATCCGGGCATCGGGCTGTGAGGCTGTGACAGTAGCCTTAAGGCGGGTGGATGAGGATTCAGAAGAGGAAAATATTTTAGATTATATCCCAGAGAATTGCACTGTTATGATAAATACATCAGGCGCCAGGAATGCTGACGAGGCCATAAGGATAGCGCGCCTTGGAAAGGCAATGGGCTGTGGAAACTGGATCAAGATAGAGGTCATATCAGATAATAAATATCTTTTGCCGGATAATATGGAGACATTAAAAGCGACAGAGGTGTTGGCAAAAGAGGGTTTTTTTGTGTTTGCGTATATGAATCCGGATCTAGTGATAGCAAGGCAGCTTGCAAAAGCAGGCGCAGCAGCTGTTATGCCTTTAGGCTCCCCCATAGGAAGCAACAGGGGCTTGAAGACAGAAGAGCTTGTAAGGATAATAGTAAATGAAATAGCAATACCTGTTATAGTAGATGCCGGCCTTGGAAGGCCTTCAGACGCAGCAGCATGTATGGAAATGGGTTGTGATGCTGTGCTGGTAAATACGGCTATTGCAACTGCCCCCAACCCTGTAAAAGAAGCAGAGGCATTTAATCTTGCCGTAAAGGCAGGCAGGCTGCACCATCTTTTAGGCAGCATAAAGACAATGCCTCATGCTAAAGCATCGTCCCCTCTTACAGGTTTTTTAAGGGATATTAAATAAGGTATGAATTTCTCTGATAGTATAAAGAAATATGAATCCATTGATTTTAAAAACACCTTTTCCTCTATTAATGTAAAACAGGTAGAGTCAGCTTTAGCTAAAGATACCTTGGATATAGATGATTTTTTAATCCTGCTTTCACCTGCGGCTGCTTCCTGCCTTGAGGCAATGGCGGAGAAAGCCTATAAAAGTACCCTTCAGAACTTCGGAAAGACAATTCAGCTTTACACCCCGCTTTATGTATCAGACTTCTGCGATAATCACTGCTTGTATTGCGGTTATAATGCAAATGTCAATATTCCCAGGAAAAAGCTTGAGCTTTTTGAAGTTGAGCAGGCGGCAAAACACATCTCAGGCACAGGCTTAAAGCATATACTTCTTTTAACAGGCGGTTCTGAGAAGATGAGCCCTGTATCTTATATAAAAGATTGTGTAAGCGTACTAAAAAAATATTTTAGTTCTATCTCTATAGAGGTTTACCCGCTTTCAGAGGATGGATACAAGCAGCTTATAGAAGAAGGCCTTGACGCACTTACGATATACCAGGAAACTTATGATAGGCTCATATATGATTCTGTTCACCCTAAAGGGCCTAAAAAGGATTATTTTTTCAGGCTCGATGCGCCGGATAGGGCCTTAAAACAGAATATAAGGGCAATAAGCATAGGCGCTTTACTTGGGCTTAATGATTTCAGGCAAGATGGTTTTTTCACAGGCCTTCACGCCGAGTATTTACAGGATAATTTTCCCTGTGCAGAGATAAGCGTATCTGTGCCACGGATAAGACAGGCAGCAGCAGGATATATACCCTCTTTTAATGTAACGGATAGAGATGTGGCCCAGCTAATTCTTGCCATAAGAATGTTTTTACCCAGGGCAGGTATAACCTTGTCAACAAGAGAAAGCCCGGCTTTTCGGGACAATATGCTCCAACTAGGGGTTACAAAATTATCAGCCCAATCAGTTACATCTGTTGGCGGGTGGCTATCAGGCGCGGACGTATATGAAAAACTCGAACAATTCAGCATATCTGATAAAAGAACTGTAAGGGATATAAGAAAGCTTCTTAAGGATAAAGGTTATCAGCCTGTTTTTAAAGACTGGATGAATATTTAAAATGAGTTCTTTCATAGATTTTTTAGAAGAAAAATTGGGCACAGAATATATAAAAAAGGCGCGATCCGCGAAAGTCGGTATAGCCGGTTGTGGCGGGCTGGGAGGAAACTGCGCGTTTAATCTTGTAAGGTCAGGCATTATAAAACTAACACTCGTTGATTCTGATTTTGTTGAGCCCAGAAATCTTAACAGGCAGTTCTTTTTTTATGATCAGATAGGCATGTCAAAGCCCGAGGCATTAGCGGAAAATCTTAGGAAGATAAATCCGGAACTGGAATTAGACGTCGTAAAAAAAAGAATAAGCAGAGAAAATGTAAAAGATATATTTAAAGACTGCGAAATAATAATAGAGGCGCTTGATCAGGAACAGGGAAAAGCAATGATAGTAGAAAACCTGCTCGCTGAGACAACATTTATAGTCTCGGCATCAGGGATAGCGGGCTTTGGAAATTCAGACAGGGTAAAGGTCCATCGTCTAAAGAAAAACCTCGTTGTAATAGGCGATCTTGCCACAGGCATAGATAAGGCGCCGCCATTATCGCCGATGGTCAATATCGCGGCCGCAAAGCAGGCAGATGTAGTGATAGAATATATTATGAGAAAATAGGTAATTATAGTATAATATCCACAAAAATAAGAGGACAATCAAATGGAAAATATTAGATTAGTATTATTGCGCCACGGTGAAAGCTTTTGGAATAAAGAAAATCGTTTTACAGGCTGGACAGATGTGGACCTTTCCCAAAAAGGCATTGATGAAGCAAATGAAGCAGGCGAGACATTAAAAAAACAGGGCTTCATATTTGACGTTGCCTTTACGTCCGTTTTAAAAAGAGCCATAAGGACATTGTGGATTACGCTTGATAGAATGGACCTAATGTGGATACCTGTCTTCCGTTCATGGCGTTTAAACGAAAAACATTACGGCGGCTTACAGGGATTAAACAAATCTGAGACAGCTCAAAAATACGGGGAAGATCAGGTCCTCTTATGGAGGCGTGCCTATGATATACAGCCGCCCGCGCTTGAAAAAAGTGACTCGCGCCATCCGATAAATGACCCGCGCTATAAGGGGCTTGATGAAAAAAATATTCCTGCGACAGAATGCCTTAAAGATACTGTTGAGCGTTTCCTGCCATACTGGCATAATGAGATTGTGCCTGTATTAAAATCCGGAAAGAGAGTGCTGATATCAGCCCATGGAAACAGTTTAAGGGCACTGGTAAAGTATCTTGATAATATATCAGATGCGGATATAGTAAATCTTAACATACCCACAGGCATGCCGCTTGTATACGAGCTCGATCAACACTTAAAGGCAATAAAACATTATTATCTTGGCGATGCTGAAAAGGTGAAAAAAGCCATGGAGGCTGTCGCAAGCCAGGGCAAAGCGAAATCTTAGGCAATTATTGCTTGCCTGTTGAATATATTTTTGCTATACTCATTTTTATTTAAAATGACTATATAAGTGCGAGGATGGCGGAATTGGCAGACCTGCCTGCCGGCAGGCAGGCCTGCCTGCCGGCAGGCAGGCGCGCTAGGCTAGTGTACAATGTATACAGTTTATGCATTACGTAGCAAAAAAGACAATTCTTTATACGTGGGCCTGACAAACAATATCAAGCGCAGGATAAAGCAACATAATGCCGGTAAAGAGAGCTATACAAAACATAAGCGGCCTTACGATTTTTTATATGCAGAAGAATTCCCTACTAGAATAGAAGCACGGAAACGGGAAAAATTTCTTAAATCAGGTTGCGGTAGAGAGTTATTGAAAAATAAATTGTGCGAGGATGGCGGAATTGGCAGACCTGCCTGCCGGCAGGCAGGCGCGCTAGGCTAGTGTGCAATGTATACAGTTTATGCGTTATGTAGCAAAAAAGACAATTCTTTATACGTGGGCCTGACAAACAATATCAAGCGCAGGATAAAGCAACATAATGCCGGTAAAGAGAGCTATACAAAACATAAGCGGCCTTACGATTTTTTATATGCAGA
>Ga0265595_1001264_pt1 | contig 19969 bp, 14 predicted proteins | sample saktaG_15_FD_190148 | JGI IMG/M metagenome (GOLD analysis project Ga0265595, IMG submission 190148) | Saline water microbial communities from Sakinaw Lake, British Columbia, Canada - sak_2013_06_06_50m | ecosystem: Environmental > Aquatic > Non-marine Saline and Alkaline > Saline ... | reverse complement strand
TCAACTTTACGCCGACCCTGACTTGCGCCTCCGGCTTGGCAAGGTGGCTACCCAGCGTGTCCGCCGGGAATTCTCCATGGAAGCCATGGGCGACCGCTTACTGGAGGTGTATCGCAACGCGCTGGCGGCGCACGGTTTGCCCCGCGGCAAAGAGCCGGGAACGCCCCAACATGACTGTCGACGCTGCCGGTGAGCTTCGAACACCTGCCGCCGCCGCCCGCCGCCCGCGGGTGGTTTTTGTTGGCCCGGTGCCGCCTATCTGCCCGATGAAACGAAGCACGCGATTCGGCATGGTCTGTCTCTGGTTTTTCTATGGGTCGCTATTGTACACTGCCGATAGATATCTTACGGCAGTTTCAAGGACTTCGAGAGACTAATGACGGCAAAAGTCGGAGTAATAAGTGCCGGAACCTTCGCCCACGTGGCGACGGATCGTGCCGATAATACCTTTTGCTACGGCCTTGTTGTCGCATGACATGAGTCTCTGGAGATGAAGATGAGCTATTGGCAGGGCAAACGCGTTCTGGTAACGGGCGCGGGCGGGTTTATCGGCAGCCATCTCACCGAGCGGCTGGTGGGCCAGGGAGCCCGCGTGCGGGCGATGGTCCACTACAACAGCCGCAATTATTGGGGGCAGATTGAGCTTCTCGCCCCGGCCGTGCGCGACGCTATCGAGGTAATCTGCGGCGATGTACGCGATCCGTTCTTTTGCCGAGATGCCGTAACTGACTGCCATGTGGTCTTGCACCTTGCCGCCCTGATCGCCATTCCGTACTCCTACGTTGCCCCGGCGGACTATGTCTTCACCAACGTCGTCGGCACGCTGAACATCCTGGAGGCCTGCCGCCAACAGGGCGTCGAGAAGATGGTCCACACCTCGACCAGCGAGACCTACGGCACAGCCCGGTACGTGCCGATCGACGAGAATCACCCGCTCCAGGGCCAGTCGCCTTATTCGGCGAGCAAGATCGGCGCCGACAAGATGGCCGAGAGCTATTATCTCTCGTTCGGCACGCCGGTAGCCACGCTTCGGCCGTTCAACACCTACGGTCCGCGGCAGTCGGCCCGGGCGGTTATCCCCACGATCATGGGCCAACTGGCGTCAGGCGCCAGGACCATTCGTCTGGGCTCGCTAGAGCCGGTCCGCGACCTGAACTTTGCTCAGGACACAGCCGCGGCCTTCATGAGCGTCGCCGAGAGCCCGGGAACCGTCGGCGAGGTCGTCAACGCCGGCACGGGCAAGGGAATCTCCATTGGCGACCTTGCAAAGCTCGTAATGGAAGTTATGGGCGTTGAGGCGGGGATAGTCTGCGATACAGAACGCGTCCGCCCGGAAAAGAGCGAGGTGCTCCGCCTGGTTGCCGGGGTGGACAAGATCCGCGAACTGACCGGCTGGAAACCGACGGTCTCACTCCGCGACGGCCTGGCCCAGACGGCGGAGTATGTCCGCTCGCACCTGCATCTGTACAAGCCGAACATTTACAACGTCTAGGAGCGTGACAATGAGAGCCGTAATAATGGCCGGCGGAAAAGGCACGCGTCTTCGCCCCTTTACCGCCACCTTGCCCAAGCCCCTGGTTCCCGTGGGCGACAGGGCCATTCTCGACATTGTCCTGATGCAACTTCGCCAGGCTGGCGTTACGCACGTGACGATGGCCGTCAGCCATCTGGCACACCTGATCATGGCCTATTTCGGCGATGGCGAGCGGGTAGGACTGAAGATCGACTACAGCCTCGAAGATAAGCCCCTCAGCACGATCGCGCCGCTGAAGCTGATCTCCGACCTGCCGAAGAACTTCCTGGTCATGAACGGCGACGTCCTAAGCGACCTCGACTTCAAGGCATTTCGGGAGTTTCATGATCAACGCGACGCCGATATCACCGTGGCGACCTACGAGCGGGATTCGCGGATCGATTTCGGCGTGTTGAGGACCGATGATGAAAGCCGCATCGTCAGTTTCGAGGAGAAACCCTCGTGTCATTTCAGCGTGAGCATGGGCGTCTATCTGATTAACCGGCGCCTGCTGGACATCGTACCCGATAACGAGTCTTTCGGGTTCGATGACCTGATGCTGGCCTGCCTGGAGCAAGGGCGCAAGGCTGTCAGCTATGCCCACCACGGATACTGGCTCGATATCGGGCGGCCGGACGATTACCAGGCCGCCAACGAGCAGGTCGAGGATCTGCTGAAAAAGATTTTCCCGGAGGAAGGCTGATGCCCGCCGCTTCACGCCAGCGCATTGTGGTTACCGGCGCAGGCGGCTTTGTTGGTGGGCACGTGCTGCATACGATTCTGGCTGCTGACGATCCTCCCGAGGCCGTCTGGGCATTGGACCTTGCGGTCCCCGGCGGTCCGCAGGACGATCGCATCCGCTGGCTGGCGTGCGACGTAACCGACCCCCGCGCGGTGAGCGCCGCGATGTCCGAGGCCCGGCCGGACGGTGTGATACACCTTGTCGGCATTGCCCGAGGCGACGATTTGGGCGCGTTCTTTCGGATCAATGTCGCCGCCTGCCAGAATGTGCTGTCCGCGGCGAGCGGGTTGGCCCGCCCGCCTCGAGTCGTCGTAATCGGGTCGGCGGCGGAGTATGGCATTACCACGGGCCGCGACGTGGTGGTCCGCGAAGATCGCCCGCTTCTGGCGACGACGACGTACGGGCTGACGAAGGTGATGCAGGAACAGTGGGCCCTGGCCTACGCGCGTGAGAAGCACCTGCCCGTGGTGTGCGTGCGCCCGTTCAATATCATCGGCCCGGGCCAGCCGACCGGGCTCGTGCCGGCGGCGTTCCTGCGCCAAGTAGCCGACGTCGTAGCTGGGCGGAGCGATGTGGTGCGCGTGGGCAATACCGCCACGCATCGCGACTTCGTGGACGTGCGAGATGTTGCAGCCGCGATTTGGGCCCTGTTGCAGGCGGGCAGCGATGTGGACGGAGAAGTATTCAACATCGCGTCCGGTCAGCCGGTGAAAATTGCCGACATACTCCAGGCGTGCATCGACCTGTCGGGGCGGGAGATTCCCGTAGAGGAAGATCCCGCGCGGCAAAAAGCGGTGGACGTGCGATCGATTGTCGGCGACATTTCACGCATTCAGGCCGCAACTTCCTGGGAACCGAACATGCCATGGCGAAGATCATTAAAGGAAATGTGGCGTGACCTCTGCATCCCATAACCCCCATGACCGAACCCCGTCCGGCTCGCCGCTAAGGCGGCCTCGCGTACTTCATGTGGTTCCCCTTCCGCCGCCTCTGGGGGGCATGAGCACCTATGCACAGGGGCTTCTTGCGTCCGACCTGGGCAAGGCGTTCAATCTCCGCGCCGTGCGGGCCCAGAGGGTCCGAAAAGATCTCTACCGCGGCATGATTCGCAAGGGAATGAATTTGCTGAACGGGTTCCTGCTGAGCTTGGTGGTGCTGAAGAACCTGGTTTTTCGCTGGCCATCCATCATCCATGTCCAGACGAACTCGGGGCGGGGGTTTTATGAGAAATCGTTTTTGATTGTGCTGGCCCGGCTGTTCGGCTGCAAGGCGGTCCTCCACGTACACGGGGGCGCGTTCAGGGAGTTCTACCAGAATTCCTCGCGCCCGATCCGCTGGTTGATTCGGCGGTGCGCATGTCTCAATCATCGGATTATCGTGGCCTCTCAGCACATGCAGGAAACGCTCACACTGGTCGGCGTTCGGCCCGAGCGGATCGTTCGTATCGGCAACGCGATTGTTGTGCCGCCGCGCAGCCGGTGGGAAGCACCCGCCGCCCGGAACACGAAGGGCGTTTCGGTGCTGTTTCTGAATCGCCTGACCCGCGAGAAAGGGGTGCTGGAACTGCTCCAGGCGGTCAAGCAGCTCGCCTCGGCGACCCCGGCCGTGTCGCTTCGCCTGGCAGGGGCCGAATCGGAGGACTGCGCCTCCATCCGTCAATCCATCGAGGATATGGGCCTGGCCGACCGGGTGGCCTGGCTTGGGCAGGTGTCCGAGCAGCAAAAAGACGAAGAATACCGTCGGGCGGACATCTATGTCTTGGCCAGTCATACCGAGGACATGCCCTATGGTCTACTGGAGGCGATGTCCTACGGCCTGCCGTGCGTGGCCTCGGCGGTAGGCGGTATTCCCAGTATCATACAGGATGGGATCGGCGGATTGCTTGTGCCCCCCAAGGATGCCGCTTCGCTGGCCGGCGCCATAGCGCAACTGGCGAGTCAAGAGGAGTTGCGTCGCCGCATCGGCTTGCAGGCGCGGGCCAGGGTCCTGCAGGAGTTCTCCTGGCCGCATCACGCGAAGCAAATCGGTGAGGTCTACAACGACCTTCTGGCCTAGGCTGCAGCCGGGCCGAGCGAGTGAAAGGAGCTTTCGATGGCATCGATATCTCAAAGGTTGTACTGGCGGATGCCATACTTCCTGAAGTGCTGGGCCGCCTCGCTGAACGCCCGCAAGCTGGACTATCGGCGCCATGGTCCGGCTGGTGCATGACCCCGGCTTGCGACAGCGACTTGGGCAGGCAGCCCGGGAAACCATAGAACGTCACTTTACTTGGAAAGTCGGCGCGAGTAGGCTCCTTTTGCTGTACTGGGACGTCCACGGCAAGCGTACTGGACAAGACCTGCCCGCGATTTGGCAAGCAAACAAGAAAGACCTGTAAGTATCCCAGATTTTGCCGAGCTTGGCGAGCCCTGGCAAGCACTTGGCATGTCGGTCGGGTTCCCATCGGCATTTGGCTGGATAAGGTGCAACTGATGTCAGAAAGCATACGAAGGTTCAAACAGTACTTCACCGAGTTTGGCACCAGGTTTGTGGAGTACGAGGGGAGACTCTTCCATCGGTACGGACCTGTGGTGACCACCTTCGGTCCGGCGGCGGCGGGCCTGACGCTCAGCAGACCGCAGGCCCAGCAGATTGAACGGGCCGGACGAACCGAACAGATCCGCTTCATGGGGGCGGTGGAAGGTCAAGCCAAGGAGGATGCGTATCTCTCTGGACAAGTGTACCTGTTGCCCAGCTATGTAGAGGGCATGCCCAATGGGTTGTTGGAGGCCATGTCCTACGGCCTGGCGTGCGTGGCCACCCCGGTGGGAGGTATTCCGGAGATCATCGAGGACGGCGTCAACGGCCTGATGGTGCCCGTCGGCTCCGCCACCGCCGTGCGGGACGCACTGGAATCTCTCTTGGCCGACCCGCAGCGCATGAACGAGATGGGCCGTGGCGGCCACCGGACTATCGAGCAGCACTACGACTGGGACGTCCGGGCACGTCAGATTATTGGCTTGTATAGAAAACTCGTTTCAGGTAGGAACAAAGCAACCTGACGCGCTTCAGAGCCCGGCCCTATTATTGAACAGGACACCCCTGGCTGAAAGTCGAGGCGATTGACCGGCTCGGCGTTTTTGGTGGAACTTCGGCATGGGGTAATGCTTTATAACCAAGATGCGAGAGGTCGCCGGCCCCGTCCGCCTGCCGGATCCGGCGTCCTTCTGCGGGCACCGAGTCGGATCGAGGTGCTGCGGAACCGAGGTTTGCCATGATCAACAAGTTCACCATGGCCGTGTACAATCACGCACCGGTCTGCGTGCAGAATGCCATGTGCGGTTGGGCAGGCCGGAGGTATATCAAGATCCGCTACGGCGGGGAGTTCGACAAGTGGGCTGCTTTCTACGCGGAGTCGTCTAAGTGGTCTGCCGCACAATTGATGGAATATCAGCGCGAGCAGGTCGGGCTGCTTATTCGCGAATGTTTCGATTCCGTGCCCTACTACTCCGAGAGGTGGAAACAGGCTGGCCTGTCCCCCGACGACTTCCACGATCTGCCAGATTTGGCAAAGTTCCCGTACACTCAGAAAGAAGACTTGTTCCGCGAATCGGAGCGGATGCTCTCCACCCAATATGACCGCCGGTCGCTGATCAAGGGCATGACCGGCGGAAGCACCGGCATGCCTTTGGTGAGATACATGACCAAAGGGGAATGCCAGCGGCACTACGCAATTGTCTGGGACCGGATGCGACAAGGGGTCTCCCGGGGCGACCGGTACGCGGCATTTCAAGGCAAGGAAATCGTCCCGGCGTCGCAAGACAAGCCGCCGTTCTGGAGGGAGAACCGCCCCTGCAATCAGCGGCTCTACTCGATGAGGCACCTTTCGCCCGAAAAACTGCGGTTTTACGCCGAGAGCCTCATGGAGGAGCCTTTCGTCTACTATCAGGGGTATGTGAGCTTCATGTCCGTCGTTGCGGAGTACATGGCAGAGAGGGGCTTGGTTCCATCGCCCGCCCCCAAGGCCGTGTTCTGCACGTCCGAGCAACTGACCACCTCATGCCGGAGACTCTTCGAGACCGCGTGGAAGACGCGCGTTTGGAATGAGTATGGCCAAGGCGAACGCTGTGCCCTGATCCAGGAATGCCCAGAGGGCAATCACCATGTCCAGATGGATTACGGGGTCGTGGAGTTCGAGCCCGTTGCAAGGGAGGGAGAATACCTCTTGGCCGAGATAATCTGCACCAGCTTCATTTTGCACGCGGCGCCGCTGGTTCGCTACCGCATCGGTGACCGCGTTGTTATCGATGAGACCGCCGTTTGCCCTTGCGGGCGTCCCGGCCCCGTCATAAAGGCCATTCGGGGACGCATCGGGGAGTACATCCTCACTCCGGATGGGCGGAAGTACCCGCACATCTCTCTGATCGTCGACATGCTGCGAAATGTTCGCCGGGTTCAGGTCGTGCAGGAGCGCCAGGATGAGATCATCGTCCGCGTCGTGCCGTTTGGCGACTATTCGGACAAGGATGAGCAATACGCCGCTCGATGTTTCCAGGAGCGGATCGGCGGCGGGATCATGGTCCGGATGGAGCGCGTTCAGGACCTGGAGCGGTTGCCAAACGGCAAAGTCCTAAGCGTCATAAACCGGATTCCGGGCCATTCGCGCAATCACCTCTGTGGTCCGGAAGACTGAAAGCGGTTGTCGGATGACCCTGTCTGTCATCTCCCAATGCGAACCTCGACCGGAACTAGCTGTGTCAGACGAGATGGTCAGGGCAGCCATTCCGCAAAGAGGAGAAATGGCGGGCCTGTAAGTCATTGCAAGGCTTGAGGTTCCTGTTAAGTTCCGGCGCCGTTATGGACGATGTTTGTCTTGCGTAGGCAAAGGAGCTAAACTGTGCTCATGCAAGTGTCGATTTCTGAACAATGAAATGAACTGTCTCAAAGCTGTCTCTGTGGAGAACGCATCGTGAAGTTATCTGTTTTCGGCATGGGCTATGTGGGCACCGTTTCCGCGGCGTGCATGGCTAAGTTAGGCCATAACGTCGTGGGCGTTGACGTCCAGGCGCACAAGGTGGATGCGATCCGGGCGGGTAAGTGCGTTCTCATCGAGCCCGAATTGGAGTTGCTGGTGTCCAAGGCTGTGGAGGCTGGCAAGTTGTCGGCCACGACAGACGCCGCCCGCGCAGTTGCGGAGTCCGACGTTTCGTTGGTGTGCGTGGGAACGCCCAGCGAGCGCACCGGCGCTATCAACCTTGCGCACCTGCTTGACGTCTGCCGTCAGATCGGCCAGGGGCTTGCGAATCATCCTGGACGGCACATCGTGGCCATCCGCTCGACGACCATGCCCGGGGCAGTAAGTCGGGAACTTGTTCCCGCCCTGGAGCAGGCCTCAGGCCTGTCGTGCGGCAAGGACTTCGGCGTCTGCACCAATCCGGAGTTCCTTCGCGAGGCCAGCGCGGTGCGGGACTTCTTCCACCCGCCGATGATCGTGCTTGGCCAATCGAGCGATGCCGACGGCGAGGTCATGGAACGCCTCTACCAGGGGCTGGAGGCTCCCGTGTTCCGTTGCGGCCTCGACGAGGCGATGATGGTCAAGTATGCGTGCAACGGCTACCATGCCGTCAAGGTGACGTTCGGCAATGAGATAGGCATGCTGTGCAGCCTGCTCGGTCTGGACAGCCACCGGGTTATGGAGATCTTCTGCCAGGACAAGCAACTGAACATTTCCGCGAGATACCTCATGCCCGGGTTCGCGTTTGGCGGATCGTGCCTGCCCAAGGACGTCCGCGCCATGATCGCCCTGGGACGCGAGCAGTTCCTGAGCGTGCCGATGATCGAGTCCCTGATGGCGTCCAACGCTTACCAGATCGACCGGGCGGTCAAGCAGGTCCTGGCGACCGGCAAGAAACGCATCGGCGTGCTGGGGCTGAGTTTCAAGGACGACACCGACGACCTGCGGGAAAGCCCGGCCGTCGAGGTCGTCGAGCGGCTGCTCGGCAAAGGCTGCGACATCGCAATCCATGACAAGGACGTCCGTCTCTCGCAGATCTTCGGGGCCAACCTCTCGGAAATCGAGAACCGCCTGCCCCACGTGGCCACCCTGATGAAGGATACGCTGGAGGAGGTGCTGGACCATGCCGAGGTGTTACTGCTGACCAAGGGCTCCAAGGCCTACCGGGACTTGCCGGACAAGCTGCGCCAGGGCCAGACCGTGATCGACCTCGTCCGCCTGTTCGCGCCGGGCGATATGCCGCCGCAGCAGTATCAGTGCCTCTGCGGCTGAGAGAGGCTTCCAGGATTATGTCCACAGGCCAGACGAAACAACAGTCCCCAAGTCCGCAACTGCTGGCAAAGCTGCCGAAGCGGTGGCTCTTCGTCACCCAGTACTACCCTCCTGAGCAGGGGGCCACTCAGGTCCGCCTCCACACGGTCACGCGTATCCTCCGCGAGTTTGGCCTGGAGGTGGAGGTGTTCACCGCCATGCCCAACTACCCAACCGGCAAGGTGCCCGACGCCTACCGGGGCAAGTGGACCGACTCGGAGGTCATCGACGGCATTCGAGTTCACCGCTCCTGGGTATATGCCTACGGCGGATACAGCCGCATCCGCCGAATGATCAACTTCTTCAGCTTCACCTTCAGCGCGATGCCGAATCTCTTCAAGCTGCGCCGGCCGGACGTGCTCGTCGTTGAGTCCCTGCCCCTTCCGGTCGGGATTCTGGGCATGCTCGCCAAGGCCGTATGGGGCGTTCGCTACATCTACAACATCCCGGACATGCAGATCGAGATTGCCCGTGAAATGGGTTGGGTGAAGAACGAACTGGTCCTCCAGGCCGCCACGAGCTTCGAGAACATGCTCATGCGAAACGCATGGAAAGTCAGCACGGTGACCGACCGCTTCATAGAGTTCTTCCACAAGGAGCGGCAGATCCCTCGATGCAAGCTCACGTTGTTGCCCAACGGGGCCGACACCCGCCTGCTGAAGCCCATGGCGCCCGATCCGGAAATGACCCGCCGCATGGAGGTCGAGGGTAAGATCACCTTCGTCTATGCAGGCACCCACGCCCATTACCACCGGCTCGACACGATCATTGAGGCGGCCGAACTGCTGAAAGACCGGGACGACATCCGCATCGTCATGGTTGGGCAGGGCCCGGCCCGGCAGCACGTGATTGACCTTGCGGCCGCAAAGGCCCTGAGTAACGTGCTGTTCAGGCAATCCCCCGTTTCGGAAACCGCTAAGCTCATGTCTATTGCCCGCGCGGCGCTGGTAGTCCTGCGCGACGCCCCCGTCGCCAATCGAATGCGCCTGGCCAAGACTTTTCCGCCCATGGCCTGCGCCAAGTGCGTGATCTTCTCTGGCAAGGGCGAGTCAGCCGACCTGATCCGCAACAACGGCTGTGGCGTCGTCGTGGCTCCCAACAACGCCCGAGAACTGGCCGACGCCATGCTCCGCCTTGCCGACGATCAGCCTCTGGCCGAGAAACTGGGACAGCAGGCCCTGACGTTCCTTCAGGACCAGTTGGACTGGCCTCAAATTGTTCTGAGATGGCTCAGCCAACTCGTGAAGTAACCTGGGGCAGCCCATCGGGCGGGGTTTTACAATGAGTTCGCCGACTCTGAATCAAGGAAAGCGCTATCCATGAAGATCATCAACGTTGCCGGCGCCCGGCCTAATTTCATGAAAATCGCTCCGATCATGGAAGCCTACAGGGCCCATCCGTCGATCCAACCCATGCTCGTCCATACTGGCCAGCATTACGACGAGAAGATGAGCGACCTGTTTTTCCGGCAGCTTGAGATTCCCAAGCCGGACGTCAACCTCGGTATCGGCGGCGGCAGCCACGCCGTTCAGACGGCTGAGATAATGAAGGCCTTCGAGCAGGTCGTGCTGGCCGAGCGGCCCGACGCGGTGCTGGTCGTCGGGGACGTCAACAGCACCATTGCCTGCGGGATGGTCGCGGTCAAACTGGGCGTCAAACTCGTTCACGTCGAGGCCGGGCTGCGAAGCGGCGACCGGACCATGCCCGAGGAGATCAACCGCCTGCTGACCGACGCCATCAGTGATCTGCTGTTCTGCACCGAGCGAAGCGGTGTGGAGAACCTCCAGCGCGAAGGCGTGCCGGCCGAGAAGGTATTCCTGGTCGGCAACGTGATGATCGACACGCTTCTGAAGAACCGCGTCAAGGCCGAGGCGTCGCGCATCCTGGAGGACATGGGTCTGAAGTCCGGCCAGTATGCCGTGCTGACCCTGCATCGGCCGTCAAACGTGGATAACGCCGAGACGCTCGGCGGACTGCTGGAAGCGCTAGAGGTTGTCCAGCAGCGAATGCCGGTGGTGTTCCCCATTCACCCGCGGACGCGGAGTAACCTGCCACGGTTGGGCCTGGCCGAGCGGGCCAACATGCCGAACCTGCGGATGATCGACCCGGTTGGGTACATGGACTTCCTCAAGCTGACGGCCTCGGCGCGGATTGTGCTGACCGACTCAGGCGGCATACAGGAAGAGACCACCATCCTCAAGGTTCCGTGCCTTACGCTGCGGGAGTCAACCGAGCGGCCCATCACGGCTGAACTGGGATCCAACCGGATCGTCGGCACAAATCCGAAGAACATCATCGCGGCCTTCAACGAGGCCATGTCCGGCCAGGGCCGCCGGCCGGAAATCCCGCCGCTATGGGACGGCCAGGCCGCCCAGAGAATCGTCAAGGTGCTTGCGGAGAAGCTGAGCTGACGATCCGCCGGCACCGGGCCATAGGATTACTTCGGCGCCATCGCGGCTGGACACACCAGGCGAAGAAGTGCGTATGTTTCCACCGGTAATGGCCGATAAAGATGTGGGCTGGACTAAGGAAGGACAGGCACACATGGCCAGAAAAGCGCTTATTACGGGCATCACTGGGCAGGACGGCAGCTATCTCGCCGAGCTTCTGCTGGGCAAGGGTTACGAGGTCCACGGGCTTATCCGCCGGTCCAGCAGCTTCAACACCGAACGGATCGACCACATCTACCACGACCCACACGAGACTGGCGCCCGTCTGCTGCTTCACTACGGCGACCTGACCGACGGCATGGGTCTTCGCCATGTGCTGACGACATGCCAACCGGATGAGGTGTACAACCTCGGCGCGCAGAGCCACGTGCGGGTCAGCTTCGACCAGCCGGTCTACACCTGCCAGACCGACGCGATCGGCACGCTCCGCCTGCTCGAGGCGATCCGCGACAGCGGCCTCCAGACGCGGTTCTACCAGGCCTCGAGCAGCGAGATGTTCGGCAAGGTGGCCGAGACGCCCCAGACCGAGAACACCCCGCTGCATCCGCGAAGCCCCTATGGCTGCGCGAAGGTCTTCAGCCATTACCAGACCATCAACTACCGCGAGGCGTACGGCCTGTTCGCGTGCAGCGGGATACTCTTCAACCACGAAAGCCCGCGGCGCGGCGAGACGTTCGTAACACGCAAAATCACCCGCGCCGCCACGAGGATCAAGGAAGGCTTGCAGGAGACGCTGTTCCTGGGCAACCTCGACGCCAAACGCGACTGGGGCTTCGCGGGCGACTACGTCGAGGCCATGTGGCTGATGCTCCAGCAGGACAAGCCGGACGACTACGTCGTGGCCACGGGTCAGACGCACTTGGTCCGCGAGTTCGCCGAGGCCGTCTTCAACATGCTTGGCCTGGACTGGGAGAAACACGTCAATATCGACCCGCGCTACTTCCGCCCCGCCGAGGTGGACCTGCTGCTTGGCGACGCGGCCAAGGCCCGCAACACGCTCGGCTGGAAGCCAAAGGTGAGCTTCCAGGATCTGGTCAAAATGATGGTCGAGCACGATTGGGACCTGGCCCGCGAAGAGCGAGTACTGGCCGACCACCGCGCCCAGAACAAAAAGGGCAAGTGAGTCAATCCGCAAAGCACGAAATCCGAAGCACGAAACTCGAAACAAACCCGAAATTCGATATGGATAATGGATAAATGATCCGGACCAGAGAAAAGGAACTCCTCCCACAAGCGTTTAGGTCATTATGGTTTTGAGATTCGTGCTTGTTTCGTATTTCGAGTTTCGGATTTATGTAAGGCGGCATTGGACGCAAAGACGGATGGATAACGCATGGACTTATCAGCACAGCGAGTCGTAGTAACCGGAGGGGCGGGGTTTCTCGGCAAGAACCTCCAGGCCAAACTGCGCCAGGCGGGCGTCCGGCCGGAGAACCTGCTCGTCCCGATGATCGAGCAATACGACCTAACGCGAGAGCCGGACGTCGAGCGGATGTACGCCGACATGAAGCCGGAGGTTGTCATTCACCTTGCGGCCGAGGTCGGCGGGATCGGCGCAAACCGCGAGAACCCGGGGCGGTTCTTCTACTCGAACATGGCTATGGGCCTGCACCTTATCGAGCACGCCAGGCGCGTGGGGCTGAAGAAGTTCGTCCAGGTCGGCACGATCTGCGCTTACCCGAAGTGTACGCCCGTGCCGTTCAAGGAAGAGGACCTCTGGAACGGCTACCCGGAGGAGACCAACGCGCCCTACGGCATAGCAAAGAAGGCCCTGCTGGTGATGCTCCAGGCGTATCGCCAACAGTACGGGCTCAACGGTATTTACCTGCTGCCGGTGAACCTCTACGGGCCGGGCGACAACTTCGACCCGCGCAGCAGCCACGTCATCCCGGCGCTCGTCCGCAAGTTCTGCCAGGCCGCCAGGCAGGGCGACAAGCAGGTCGTCGTCTGGGGCACCGGCAAGGCCAGCCGCGAGTTCCTCTACGTCGAGGACTGTGCGGCGGGGATCATGCTGGCAGCGCGGGATTACGACGGCCCCGAGCCGGTGAATCTCGGCGCGGGTTTCGAGATTACCATCAAGGACCTGGCCGAGAAAATCCGCCTGCTCGTCGGCTGCGAGGGCGAGCTTGTCTGGGACACTTCCAAGCCGGACGGCCAGCCCCGCCGATGCCTGGACGTCACCCGCGCCAGGGAGCTTTTCGGCTTCCAGGCCCGGATGCCCTTTGACGAAGGGCTCCGGCGGACGATCGACTGGTGGCGGCAGACCGGAGAGGTCTAAGGCTGGGGATTCTGCTCATGTCTTGGTCGATATGAGGGATAAGATAAGGGGTGATTCAGCCGATTAGACTTCAGTGCGTGCCGGCAGGCCGGTTGGCGCGGGTGCTGCCGGCGCGTTTGTGATGGCCCGTTCTGGTGGAGACAGCGATGGCTTCGTGGACTCGGCCTTGGGATTACCTGATCGTGACGGCCTCGAACGCCGCACAGGCCCAGGCGTACGAGCGTCAGCTCGACCTTCGCCGGCGGCTGGGATTGCTGGCGGGGGCCGGCGAGGTGCTGGTCGTGCCCGACCCCGGCGGCAGGCGGGTCGGCAGCGGCGGCAGCACGCTTTGCTGCCTTGTGGCCGTGCTTCAGCGCCGCCTGGCCGGCGGGGCTGCGGCGGCCGGGCCAGAGGCCTGGCTGGAGGTCCTGCGGACCCTCCGGATACTCATCGTCCACGCGGGCGGCGACTCGCGCCGGCTGCCGGCCTACGGGCCGTGCGGGAAAATCTTCGTGCCGGTTCCCGGCGAGAGCGACTCTGCCATTCCTGTGACGCTCTTCGACCGCCAACTGCCGACATACCTCGGCTTGCCTCCGGGTCCGGAAAACGCCGGGCAGATCGTCGTCACGGCCGGGGATGTGCTGCTTAGCTTCGATGCCGATGCGGTTTCGTTCGATTCTCCGGGAATGACCGGTCTGGCATGCCGGGCTGAGCCCCAGCAGGCCAGCCGCCATGGCGTTTACTGTCCCGGCCAGGACGGGCGGGTGAGGCTGTACATGCAGAAGCCCTCGCCGGACGCCCAGCGGGCCGCCGGGGCCATCGACCGCTACGGCCAGAGTCTGCTGGACATTGGCGTGCTCAGTTTCGACGCCGCCACAGCCGTGACGATGCTGTGGGCGTTCGAGGTCGCCGCGCGCCCGGATGGCACGCTGGCCTGGTCGGACGAGATGGGCCTGCGGATCGAGTCCGCCGGGTTGGACATCTACCGCGAGGTCTGCTGCGCGATGGGCGAGGAGGTTACGCCCGACAGCTACCGCGCCGCCGTGCGGGCCGGGGGCTCGGCCTGGGACGATGTGACGCTGGGCAAGCTGCTTGAGTCCCTCTCGGCCACGGCGTTCAGCGTGCGGGTGCTGCCGCGGTGCGGGTTCCTGCACTTCGGCACCACGCGGCAGATCATATCAAGCGGCCTGGACCTGCTGCAAAGCGACCATGGGGTTTCCAGCCTGCGAACGCACCTGAGCGTCAACAACGACGCCGCCGGCGGGCAGGTGGCCGGCGAGCACTCGTGGGTTGAGGGCTGCCGTATTCACTCGGACGTGCGGCTGGGCGGCGAGAACGTGCTTGTGGGCGTGGACGTCGACGAGCCGCTGAGCCTTCCGCATGGAGTATGCCTGGATGTCCTTGCCGGCGCCGACCGCCACGGCAAGTGCGCCTGGTTCGTGCGATGCTACGGTGTGGACGACACGTTCAAGGACCCCGCCGGAGGGGGCGCCACGTTTTTCGGCATGACCATCGAGGACTGGATGAAGGCGATGGAAGCCGGGACGGAAGACCTCTGGCCCGCCGCCGCCGCCGGGCAGGAACGAGCGTTGTGGGATGCGCGACTTTTCCCGGCAGTGGCGGAGGCGGGAGATTACCGCGAGTGGCTCTGGCTTGCCGACCCGGGCGGGGCATCGGACCGCCAGCGTGCCGCGTGGTGTGCGGCCGACCGATACAGCCTTAGCGAAATCGCAACTCTTGCCGATCAGGCGGCCTTCCATGCGCGCCGCCGACAGATACGCGCCAAAGAGATCAGCCGGTCGCTGCGGCGGATGTTCCGCAACGACAGCGGCTTCTCGGCCGCGGAACTGGCCTGCGTCCTTGCCGACGCCAACGACCGTAGCGAACTGGCGGCCCACCTGCTGGCCGAGGCACAGTGGATCTGCGACGACCATACATCGGGCGGCGCGTGGTCGGCGGGGTTTGGCTTCTCGCGGATCATGTATTCACTTGCCTCGGCCGTCGCATCTCTGGCGGCCCGGGAGGATGCGGAACTGCTGGATGTTGTGCCCGGCCTCGACCGGGCGATCGCCCCAGCCTTGCGGATCTGGCTGGAGACGTTGGGCCTGGCCCCGCGGGCGGGGCAGACGGTCGAGCAGTGGACTGGCCAGGCCAGGGCCGCAGCGTTTCGGCAGGTGAACCTCACGATCGTCGCCAGCGGCCGGACTGCTCAACCCCAGCCGCACAGCGCGATGCGGACGGACGAGATCGTCTGGGGCCGGGCCCCGGCCAGGCTGGACCTCGGCGGGGGATGGTCCGACACGCCGCCGTACAGCCTCGAGTGGGGCGGATGCGTGCTAAACGCGGCCGTAAACCTCAACGGCCAGCCGCCGATCCAGGTTTACGGGCGGGTGATCGGCGAGCCCGTAATCCGTATCGCCTCGATAGACCTCGGCACGCGAATCGAGGTCGCGGAGCTGGACGATCTGCTTGGCTTCGGCCTGGCTCAGGGCGAGTACGCGCTGGCCAAGGCGGCGCTGGTTATCTCGGGCTTCTCGGGCGACTCGGCCCAGTGGAAGGGCGAGCCGACCCTGCGCGAGATGCTCGAGCGTTTCGGCGGGGGCATCGAGCTTACCACTCTCGCGGCCATTCCAAAGGGCAGCGGGCTGGGCACCAGCAGCATCATCGGAGCCGTGATCCTGGCGGTCGTCAATCGCCTGATGGGCCGGGAAATGACGCGCCGCGAACTGTTCCACGGCGTGCTCAGGCTGGAGCAGACTCTCACCACCGGCGGCGGCTGGCAGGACCAGGTCGGTGGGGCGGTCGACGGCGTGAAACTCGTCACGGCCCGGCCCGGGCTCGTGCCGGACCCGAGCATCCATTATGTCCCCGCCGACGTGCTGGACCCCAAGGCCAACGACGGCTGCACGCTGCTGTATTACACGGGCATCACGCGCCTGGCCAAGAATATCCTCCAGCAGGTCGTGGGGCGATATCTCGCCCGCGACCGCGCCGCCATGGCGACACTGCGGGAGATCCACGCCATGGGTCATCGCGTGGCCGACGCGATGGCGCGAAAGGACCTGCCGGCCTTTGGACGCCTGCTGGCTGAGGCATGGCGGCAGAACAAGCAGCTTGACCCGGATTCCTCCAACGAGCACGTCGAGGAAATGCTTGCCCGCGTCGGCCTGCACATTCACGGCGCCAAGCTGCTCGGCGCCGGCGGCGGGGGGTTCCTGCTGATGGTCTGCCGCGGCGCCGGAGACGCCCGCACCGTGATGCGAATGCTCGAAGCCGACCCGCCCAACAGCCGCGCGCGGTTCTTCGACTTCGACATCAATCACGAAGGCTGCGCGATTTCGGTGTGCTAGCGCAGCTTGGGCGGCTCGTCCTTGGAAAGCTGGCTTCTAATGCGGGTTGCGGTGGTCACGCCGGCTCGCGGGGGTCGGATTACGACAATCCCCGGCGGATTGCCCCTACCAGCCCAATCGCGGAACCGCCGCCGAAAAACCCGCCGCGCCGCAAAAGCTCTTGCGTGATTTGGCCGAAATCCTGTAACATGGCTGCCGCGTCATAGTGGCGACGTGCCGACATAGCTCAGTGGTAGAGCACAGCTTTCGTAAAGCTGGGGTCGTGGGTTCGACTCCCACCGTCGGCTTTTCTCAAGTTTCATGCGGCAGGGGGCGGGGGCTCCTATCGCGGAGAACGCCGAGAACGCAGAGAAGACGGTTTAGGGAGTGCCGGCATGACCGAGTGGCAAGGCAAGAATCTTCTGTGCTACGGTGACAACCTCGGGTTCCTGACGGACTCGGGCTTGCTGCCCAACGAGTGCGTGGACCTGATCTACCTCGACCCGCCCTTCAACAGCCAGCAGAACTACAACGTCCTGTTCAAGGAAGTCTCCGGCACGCCCGAGGCTGCGCAGATCAAGGCCTTCGAGGACACGTGGACATGGGACATGGCCGCCAACGAGGCTCTGACCCGCATCCACACCGACCCGGCCGTGCCCGCGCCGCTCGTGGAACTCATGAAAACCTTCATGCAGTTCCTCAAACCCTCGCCCATGATGGCCTATCTCGTCCAGATGGCTATCCGCCTCGTCCACATGCACCGAGTCCTCAAGCCAACCGGAAGCCTCTACCTTCACTGCGACCCGACGGCGAGCCACTACCTGAAGCTCGTGCTGGATGGAGTGTTTGGGCCCGGTCGGTTCGTCAACGAGATCTCGTGGAAGCGCACCACAGCCCATTCAGATACCAAGCAGGGGATGCGTCGGTACGGCAAGATACGCGACGCGATCCTTTTCTATCGGAAATCCGACGTATGGACGTTCAACCCACAGTTCATCCCCTACTCAGAACAATACCTTGCATCCTTCTATGGGCACACGGATGAAGGCGGGGTGCGGTATCAGAAGGCCGATCTCACGGCTGCTCGTCCTGGTGGAGACACCCAGTACGAGTGGCGTATCAAGAAGCGGCGTGGAAAAGGCCATCATTGGGAGGCGGACCTCGACGACGAGCACCTCAAACCTCGCGCGGGATGGGAGTACAAAGGCCTGCGTCCATACAGCGGGCGCTTCTGGGCGTACTCGAAGGAGAACATGGCGGCATTCGCGCGACAAGGGGCGATTGTCTACTCAATCGCGGGAATGCCGAGGCTGAAGAAACTGCTCCACGAGATGCCGGGAGTCTGCCTTCAGGATAGCTGGGATGACATACCGCCGATCGGGGCCAGGGCAGCCGAGCGCCTTGGCTATCCCACGCAGAAACCAATCGAACTGCTCAAGCGGATCGTCTCTGCCTCCAGCAATCCTGGCGACATGGTGCTTGACCCGTTCTGCGGGTGCGGCACGACGATTGACGCGGTGGAGACGCTGAATCGTGAGAACCCCAAGTTGCAGCCTCGTACCTGGATCGGGATCGACGTTACGCACCTTTCGATAAACCTGATCAAGCACCGTCTGACGCGGTTCGACCCGCCTCCGGTTTACGACGTGATCGGCGAGCCGACGAGCGTTTCCGGGGCGGCGGCCCTGGCAGCGCAGGATGCCTACCAGTTCCAGTTCTGGGCGCTGGGTCTGATCGGGGCGAGGCCCAAGGGCGGGACGAAGAAGAAGGGCGCCGACCAGGGCATCGACGGCGTGCGGTTCTTCGTTGATGAAATCAAGGCCGGGCACCAAGTCATCAAGAAGATGCTCGTCCAGGTCAAGAGCGGCAAGGTTTCCAGCAAGGACATTCGCGACCTCGTCGGCACGATGAGCCGCGAGGATGCGGAGTTGGCAGTGTTCATCACGCTGGCTGAGTCGACGGCGCCGATGAAGCAGGAGGCCGGCTCGGCCGGGATGTATACCTCGCCCTGGGATGGCAGGCCGTACCCCCGTCTGCAAATACTGACAATCAAGGGCCTTCTTGCCGACCCGTACTGCCCCAACCCGCGCTGCCTGCTGGTGCCTGGTGGCCTCACCAGCCGGCACACTCTTCCCGAGCCGCCGAAGCACAAAGGCAAGGCGGCAAACCAAAGCAAGTTGTTCAAACCCGAGCCGTGACACGCGGGGCTGTCGGAACCGCCAGTCGGAAGCGCCGGGCTTGGGCAAATGATCGTATTGGGGTAGAATAGGGCAATGGACCATCCGCGAGAGGACATCGAGCAGGCACAATTGGAGCTTCAGCAGAGCATCGGCGCCGTTGTCGAGTGGGACGAATCCTGCGAAGCCGCCGCCGGCGAGTTTGTCAGGCGACTGCTTGATGTCGGCATTGAGCAGCTGGAGATCATGCGCCGGCTTTGCACGGCCGGGGTTTCCAGATATGGGGCCACCGAGTTGCTGGGGGCTGCGATAAATGCCAAGTTAAGCGACGAAAAGCAGGCCGAGGAGGCCGAGTTGGCCGGTGCGACGCCCGTTTGTCCGCACTGCCTTGCCCCGCTTGGACAGTTCGACCATTTCTGCCCGAAGTGCGCAGGGCCCGTAACTGCCTTCGCCTCGGTGGATCCTATGGGTCAGATATACTCCGCCGGGCGGGCGTACAGGCTGGCCGCCACGGACAAAAAGCCCAAGGGCGTCGTGGTACTGGCGATGTGGCTGATCTTCGGGCCGTCGCTGCTGAGCCTGCTTTGGATGCTGTCCATGTTCGTTTCATCCTGGGTGCTGATCTCCCCTGGGTACGGTCGAATTGAGCCAGCAGACGCGACCGTCCAGGCCATAGGGCTGATTCTCATTTCCGGCGCATTTGTCCTGTGCTCCGCCATTCTCTGGAAAGTGACGGCCCACTGGCTCCAGTCGCGGTGCCAAGCCGCGGACGATGGGCAGGCGGACGACGGTTTGGCAGGTGACGATGGGCAGGATGATGACCGGCAGGTGGAAGCGAGAGATCAATAATCGGCCGCGGGGGCGAGGCGTCAAGGGCGGGGATCACCCTCACCCGGCCCTGAAGGGCCACCCTCCCCCGTCAAGGGGGAGGGGTTTAAAGAAGAACCAGCCGCGCGGCCATCGAATGATGCCCCGGCGGGGCGGAGGATGCCGGGCGGCGGGAGATGGGGGAGTTCCTTTGCCCGCTCCGGGGCAAGAAGCAGATATTCCTATCGGGTTTCCACGGGTTCCGCAACCCCCAGAGCGGTGTCGCTCCACCCGCGGCTACATTCCCCGGCCCCGCCGGGGCCGAGAGGCCGGTGCTTTGCCCGCCGGCCGTCAGAACGCGTTTGGGATATGGCGAACCGTTGGTTTTTG
>Ga0265595_1001262_pt1 | contig 19981 bp, 20 predicted proteins | sample saktaG_15_FD_190148 | JGI IMG/M metagenome (GOLD analysis project Ga0265595, IMG submission 190148) | Saline water microbial communities from Sakinaw Lake, British Columbia, Canada - sak_2013_06_06_50m | ecosystem: Environmental > Aquatic > Non-marine Saline and Alkaline > Saline ... | reverse complement strand
ACGGCGGTGTTGACATCGCAACCGTTCTCGGTGGTCTCGATCTGGATTGGGCGGTTGGCGTTGGCGGACCGGCTATCTGGGATGACCAGCAGGAAGCCATCGGGCTGATGGACCAAAGCGGTGTGCCAACCGTGTTCTGCGAACACGATCTCAACCCCGCTGGCGAAGACCCATTCGCCGTCCACGAGCTTTCTATCAGAAACGTCCAGAAGATGCTCGAGACGACCCGCGGGGCGTAGCCGGCAGACATCTGGCAAAACAAATACCAAAGACTTGTGCCCTTACAGACAAGTCTCTTTTTTTGCTTGAATGTTTAAATAAAAAACGGTATTCTATAGTTATATAAATTAAAATAATAAAAAATGCTTGATAATTTAAAAAAAATTGCAGAGCTTAAAAAAATGCAGGACTCAATGAAAAAAGAAAAAGAAACTGTTGAAAAAAACGGGGTATCAGTTACACTTAATGGAAATTTTGATGTTGAGGATATTAAATTAAACTCAGAACTTTCAATTGACGAGCAACAAGATATTTTAAAACAGTGTTTGCGCGAAGCAAAAGATAATATCCAAAAAACAATGGCGAAAGCTATTGCCAGCTCCGGCTTCAGTTTTTAAAATTTCTTACAACTTAAACTAAAAACAAAAAAAGAGGCTATCAAAGTCTCTTTTTTGTTGACAGAAAAAACTGGTTTGTTAAGCTAATATATCGTGTAAAAAAGAGCACGTGCTCTTTGACAATAAGCTAACAAAAGGAATAACCATACAAGCAAGAAAGAAAGAGAGGTTTGCAATGATCACGAGAATCGTAAGGAATTTCGGGCTGTTTGAGATCTGCTTTAACATCGAGTCGATATCGGAGTTGAGTCCAGAGGATGTGAAGAAACTTTTCTGGGTGATCGCCGAAACGTTCGAGCCCAACAGGACGTACATGCGTCCCACCTACAGGGAAGGGGATATCGTCGAAATCGGGCCGTTGCCGAAAATGGAAACTCCCGATGGAACTAACGCGCTTTCGATTTGCCGCAATATGGGCGTCGCCGGCGTGACAAGGATCGAGCATTCGCGAATTTTTCAGATTTTGCCGCAGTTGGTTGATCTGACTGCGAAGGAAATCATCGAGCAAGAACTGGATCCTTTAACCCAGATGGTCTACCCGCACGGAGGTCTTGTAACCTTCGAGACAGGAAAGGTCCCCGAAGAAGTTGAGATTGTTGATGTGCTCGGGCGAGGTAAAGATGCTGTGCGAGAAATCATCGCTGGCATGGAAGATTTTGACGCCGAATATGTTGTCGAGATTTTCCGTCGCTATGGTAGGAATCCCACTAACGTTGGAGTCTTCCAGATCGGCCAAGGACTAAGCAATCACTGTCGGCACTGGGATATTAAAGGTAGAAACATCATCGACGGTGTCGAGGTTAAGCAGTCTATGCTCGAAATGGTTATGGAACCCCTCTGTCGTTTGGCTGGTACAGAGTACGCCAGTGTTACTATAAAGGCGTTCAACGACAACGGCGGAGTCCTCAGGGGATCCTTGGTTCCAGTTTTGGTACCCGATAATCCCGGGCATCCTTCGTATTTCAAAGTTGTTTACGTTACGATGCACCTGACCGCCACTGCAGAAACTCATAACCATCCATGGTTGATCTGGCCCTACGGTGGAGCAGATACCATGGAGGGTGGTAAGATCCGCGACGAAAACGCAATTGGCCGTGGCTCTTTGTGGGGCGCGGCGGCAATGGTGATATGTTTGGCAAATTTGCACAACTCCGCCTACAAGATTCCAGGTGAAGTTGTCGGCGGAGAAATCACCGACGATCATGCGCATCCTTTGCGTCAGTATCGGGAAGGAAAAAGAGGCGCCCTGGATCACGGCAATCGCTGTGGTGAGCCACTTATTCAAGGCGGTTTTCGGACCTTTGAACAGTACGTTTGTGGTGTCCGGACCGGATTTAGAAAATTGGTTGGGTACGGCGCAGGTATTGGCCGTATCCGAGATGAGCACACCGCAAAGGATGAGCCAGTTAAGGGTATGTTGATTGTGCGTTTCGGCGGTAAGGCCTACGAAGTTGGAGACGGCGGTGGTTTCGCATCTAGTGTGATGCTTGCCAGCGTTGAAGCCAATAAAAAGTCTGTTCAGCGTGGCAATGGCGAGATGTCACGGAAAGACTACAATGTTATTAGGACATGCGTTGAAATGGGTCCGCGGAATCTGATAAGGATGATCAACGACCAGGGAGCCGGTGGATTAAGTAATGCTGCTGACGAACTTGTAGGACTGGCGGGTGGAGAAGTGTATATCCGTGAGTTGACAGCGGGCGATGAAACGATGTCTATCCGGTGCCTGTGGAGTGCTGAGTTTCAGGAAAGCTACGTGGTTGGAATAATGCCTGAGGACTACGATAAGTTTGCGAGCATTTGTCGTCGCGAACGCGTTCCGTGCGACAAGATGGGTTGTATAACTGGCGACGGGCACATACGCCTGATAGATGGGAAGATAGGCGAGAGTGGCCCGGTGGTTGTCGACATCGAACAGGTTGATATTCTCGGAAAACTGCCGCAGAAAACCTACCGCGACAGTCATCTGCCGCGTGAGTTTAAATCGCCGGAAATTCCGAGCAGCCTGACATTTGCCAAAGCTGTGGAAATTACCTTTCAGCAACCATCTGTCGCATCCAAGTCTCATATCACCGAAGAAGCAGACAGGTGTGTTACGGGAAGAGTTGTTGGAAAGGGCCAGCAACACCAAGGGGAGGCTCAGATAACCATTGGTGATGTTGGAGTTCTGGCTGATAGTTTTTTGCCCTCAAATGAAACGGGATTGTACACGGGCTCGTGTTCGTCATTGGGCGAGAGTCCATTGCATATGTTAATTGATCCGAAGGCCGGAGCCAGAATGGGGCTAGCAGAAATGTTGACCAACATGATGGCCGCTGGCGGAGTTGATCTTCCAAGAATTCGGTGTCGGGTCAATTGCATGGCGGCAGTTAATGTTCCTGGCCAACGGGCGATGCTTATCGATGCGTATTTGTCGACCAGAGATGCATTGATTGATTTTTGGATTGCCTGCGATGGCGGCAAGGATAGCTTGTCGATGAAGGTTAGGGTTAACGACGAGTTGGTGATATCTCCGATCGAGCTGATTATCTTTGGCTACGCTCGGATGTTAGACGTCAGCAAAATCCTAACCCCCGACATCAAGGCTCCCGGAGAAAGTCGCTTAGGATTGATTGAAGTGGGGCCGAATGAAATCGGAGGCTCGGCACTATTACAAGCGCTTAACCAGTTGGGGAACAAGGTTCCCGATTGCGTACCGGCATGGCTTAAAGCAACGTGGAAAGCAAAACAGCAGTTGCACAAACGCAATAAACTGCTGGCTCTGCACGATATCTCTGCCGGCGGTCGTACAGCGACCGTTGCGGAAATGTGCATGGCAAGCTTCTGTGGCCTGGAATTGGAAAAGCCACCGGATATTTTGACTTATTTCGGCGAAGGGCCTGGCGTAGTTGTCGAGTATCTTCCGGAAGATGAGTTGGAAATTCAGCGAACGCTGGAAGAAGAAGGCGCCCCGCAAATGATCCGGCTTGGCAAAACCACCAACCACAACGATCCGCACGTGTTCGACATTCCGTTGACGACGTTGCGGCGGTGGTGGGAACGGACAAGCTTTGAGTTGAAGAAGCTGGATATGAAAAACGACACCGCCGAAGAAGAGTTCGAAGGCCTTAAGACAATTCAACGGCCGGTGTACAACCTGAGCTTTGCTCCAACCTTCAATATTATCACCGAAAACGACCTTCGGCCGCCGGTAGGTGTGGTGCGCGAGGAAGGAGTCAATAGTGATAGGGAATTTACGGAAGCCGCGACTTTGGCTGGCTTGAATCCCAGGGATATCCATATGGAAGACTTGCTTTCGGGAGAACAGGAATCTCTGGATGAGTTCCAAGGTCTTATTTTCCCGGGTGGGTTTTCATACATGGATGTTTTTGACCCCGCAAAAGGTTGGGCAGCTGTAATTAAGTTCAATGAGAGAATCAGGGTAATGTTTGAGAGGGTCTTTAATGATCCTGGGAAATTTGTCCTGGGAGTGTGCAATGGTGCACAGGTTATGCCCTTCGCTGGCCTCGTGCCGTTCAGAGGTTTGCCGGAAACTTCACAGCCGAGGTTCATTGGTAACACGTCCGGCGTCTTCGGATGCAGATGGGTACAGACCAAGATTTTGCCCAATGACTGCGCATTATTGGAGGAAATGGCCGGTTCAACACTTGGCGTTTATGTTGCTCATGGAGGGGGGAGAGCGCACTTCCCCGATCCAAAGGTCTTGCAACAAACGCTGGACCAGGGCCGCGCGCCAATAGTGTACGTTGATGCTAACAATGAACCGACTAGTCGCTTCCCGTGGAATCCCAATGGCTCTCAAAATGGCATCGCCGCTCTCTGTACAAAAAATCATTTGGCGATGATGCCTCATGGTCCCGACCGTGGGTACCTGCCGATGCAGCATGCCTTTTGGCCGCCTAAGTGGTCTGATATCAAGGTTTCACCTTGGTCGAAGATTCTGCAGAACGCCAGGAAGCATTGTTTGCGAAACAGGTAGTTACAATACCCCCGAACAAGTCGAAAGATTTGTCCGGGGTTTTTTATTGGGTTGGATTGAAAAAAGGGGGGGATTGTGACAAGATATAATATAATTATAATTAATAAATAAATATGCAAAAACAAAAAGTTTTTTTTGTAGTGATTTTTACAATTTTGAGCTTGGGAGCCTTTCAAATCCCAATTTCAAAAATCATTGGCTCTGCTCAGTCATTTACTTTATTTGAATTATTGGCTCCAATCGGTGGGATGTTTCTGGGGCCTATTTTTGGTGGATTGTCAGCTTTTGTTGTGAGGTTGGCAAACGTGATTTTATTCAAACAGAGCTTGGATATTTTAACTATAATAAGATTTTTGCCGGCAGTTTTAGCCACAGTTTATTTTGGATTAAAAACTAAAAAATCAGCTATAGTTTTTCCAATTTGCATTGCTTTGTTTTTGTTGAATCCAATTGGTAGACAGGCGTGGCTTTACCCTATGGTTTGGTCGATTCCATTTCTAGCAACATTCTTTAAGAAACGTTTAATTCTAAATAGCTTAGGAGCTACATTTACAAGCCATGCAGTTGGTTCAACAATTTTTCTTTATACTTTTGGCTTAACTCCGGCAATTTGGTTAGGGCTTATACCAGTTGTGCTTGTTGAAAGAGGAATTTTTACAGTTGGTATCTGGGCTAGTTATTTAGCAGTAAATACTGTTTTAGATAAAGTTTCAAAAATTGAGTTTATAAAAGCCTTGTCGCAGTTTGTGAATAAAGATTACGTTTTGTCGGCAAAATTTTTTAAGCAGAATGCCTAAATGAAAGTTAGCGCTATAAAAACCTCAATTTTTGGAGAAGGCGAGAATCTGCAAGATTTTATTGTGCGACATATCAAAGATCTTCCAGAGAAGTCTGTATTAGTAATTACCTCAAAAATTGTTTCATTGTCAGAACATAGGACGGCGCCCGCAAAAGATAAGAAAAGGCTAATAATAGAAGAAAGCGATTTTGCAATGCCAACAAAGTATGTGTGGCTTACAATAAAAGATGGGCAGGTTATGGCTTCTGCCGGAATTGACGAATCTAATGCAGACGGAAAGCTAATTTTGTTGCCAAAGGACAGTTATAAGTCTGCCAGAGAAATTAGGAAATTTTTGCAGAAAAAATATAAAGTAAAAAATATCGGGGTTTTAATCACAGATAGCCGAACAATACCTTTGCGCGCAGGAATTATTGGCATGGCGGTGGGTTACGCTGGATTTAAAGGTGTAAAAGATTATCGTGGTAAGTCGGATATTTTTAAAAGAAAGTTTGAATTTTCGCGTGTAGATGTTGCCGACGGTCTCGCGGCTTCGGCTGTATTGGCGATGGGTGAGGGGAATGAGCAACAACCCTTGGCAGTTATACAAAATGCTCCTATAGAATTTTGTGAAAAAAATTCGCCGAAAGAGTTATATATCGATCCAAAAGAAGATATGTACAGCCCTCTATTTATAAAATTATCTAAAAATAAATAAATATCGTTTTTCTTTATCCGAATCGCCCTTCAATTGAGGCGGTTTTTATTTTCTTGAAGAAATATTTATTGTGCGACACATGACCTGGCTTATATTTCTGGTTGACAGAATATTTTTTATATGATAAATTATGGCTACTATCAGCACATTACAAAGCGCTGTGCGAATTTTTCACCAAGGAGGTGAAAGCGTGCACAGCTTATGATTAGGAGAGTGTTATGAGTAGGAAAGCGTTTCATGCGAGCGTTGAGGGGGCCCAGCACGGACCCAAAGGATTCAGTGGTTTCCTGGAGTTTGCCCGCAAGGCTGGGGCGGGTGGGTGCCAGCCATCCAACTTCATGCTGGAGGATCCTAACGGCGGGTTTTTGAGCCCAACGCTCATCAAGGAAAAGGTTCTTGGTCCTATTAACGGTCCGCGGTTGCGCCTTGACGGCGTCAGCGCTCACTGTCCGTTCTGGGTACAAACCACGGCCTGGACTGGTAGCCCGACTATCCGTCCGTTCGTTCCGCCGGAAGTGGCCAAACTCTCGGTCGATAAGATCGAGCAGTGGGCCGAGCACTACATCTTACGTCTGCTCGACCTTTGCGCCGAACTCGGCGTCAAGGTCGTGCCCATGTTCTGGGGCGTCGCCTGGGGCTGGGAGGTTACTACGGGATACCCGTGGGGCTTCTGGAAGGGGTCGGACTACGACCTCATCGCCGAGGGCTGCGATCGCTTCGTGACGAAGACGCAGAAGATTCGTGACCATGCCAGCGAGCTGGGCATTGTTCTCGCTCACGAGATTCACCCCGGCACCGCCGCGACGTGCGCCCGGGACTTCCTGAAGCTTGTGGAAATATGTGGGGGTGACAAGTGCCTGGGTGTCAACGCTGACCCCTCCCATTGCTGGGAGGGTGAAAGCTGGCAAGCGCGCTTCTCGATGCCCGGCGTCGCCGAGCGTGTCTACGGGGTTCACATGAAAAACAACTATGTGAAACCCGGGCTCCCCGTGCGCTGCATGGAGCCTGACTGGAAAAAGCGCCCCATGCAGTTCACACACCTGTTCCAGGGTGGCATCAACCTTGTGCGGTACACCGAACTCATGATGGAGATCGGTTATCCGGCAAGGTGGCACGCGCTATATGGCAACGTCACCGCCCCGCTCGTTGTGGAGGCTGAAGGAGCTTTCGCTGATCTCGACCAGATCAGTGAAGAGGGAATTGACTATGTCGACTCCACCTGTTGCTTTGACGTAGCGGAAGGTTCGTTCGAAGACGGCATGGGCGCCGAGAGCAAGGAATAGCCACCCGACTCCGTGTTCCTCAAGACAAAACAAGCGTTTCAAAACGCAACGGCTTAGAAAAAGTAAAAAACTTTCTAAGCCTTTTTTATTGAAAAAAAATAAAAAATATGGCATAATTTTTGTATGTCATTAACAATAGGAATTGTGGGGTTGCCAAATGTTGGCAAGTCTACTTTATTTAAAACTCTAACAAAAAAGGAAGTATTAATTGCTAACTATCCTTTTGCTACCATAGACCCCAATGTTGGGGTTGTTTTGGTTCCCGATGAAAGAATTGATAAATTAGCCGAACTGTCAAAATCAAAAAAGAAAATTTTTGCCACAATTGATTTTGTTGATATTGCAGGCCTAGTAAAGGGTGCGGCCGAAGGAGAAGGATTGGGGAATAAATTCTTATCTCATATAAGAGAAGTAGACGCCGTTTTATATGTTTTACGTGCGTTTCAAAAATCTGACATTGTAAACACCCAAAATGAAGTAAATCCATTAAAAGAAAAGGAAATTTTAGATGTAGAGCTTATTCTAAAAGATTTAGAAACTATAAATAAAAGAATTGATAGCTTGGCGGGCGATTTTAGGGCAGGCAGAAAAGAAGCTATCAAGGAAATGGCAGTCGTAAAAAAAGCAAAAGACTTTTTATCGCAAGAGAAAATTTTAATTGAGCAGGAATTTACCGCTGACGAAAAAGAGATTTTGAAAAACTTTCAACTTTTAACTTTTAAACCTCGTTTATATTTGCTAAATGGAAAAGAGGAAGAGGTGAGTGAGGATGTCAAAAAAACCTTAAAAGACTTTGTAATAGTGGACGTGGCTACCGAATATGACGCCGAGGGGTTGTCGCGTGAAGACAGAATTGGCTTGGGGTTACCGGAATTATCTGAAACAGATATTTTGGTAAAAAAATCATACGAGCTTTTAAACCTTATAACCTTTATTACCACAGGAGAAGACGAGACAAGAGCGTGGACAATTAAAGAAGGGGACACGGCTCCAATTGCAGGGGCTGCCATACATTCTGATTTTCTTGATAAATTTGTGAAAGCAGAAGTAGTTTTCTGGAAAGATTTATTGGATTGCGGAGGCTATCAAAAAGCCAGAGAGCAAGGCAAATTAAGAACAGAAGGAAAAGAATACGTTGTAAAGGACGGAGATGTTATCGAGTTTAAGCACGGGTAATGTCAGCGAATAAAACGGCTCAGGTGCATCTGAGCCGTTTGTTTGTTTGGGCAAAGAGAGACGAAATCGTTTTAGAGAATGCGAAGCTATATATGATTGAAAAAGTTTTATTTAAGGGCTAAACTAAAGATATGAATAGTGAAACAAAAAATTGTCAAAATTGCAAAAATGAGTTCACAATTGAACCTGAGGATTTTGCGTTCTACGAGAAAATTAAGGTTCCGCCACCAACCTTTTGTCCAGCGTGCAGGTTTCAAAGGCGGCTATCTTTTAGAAATAACAGGGTATTTTACAAATGTGAGTGTGCTCTTTGCAAGAAATCATTGTTGAGTTTGTACAACAAGGAAAGCCCTTACACTGTTTATTGTAAAGATTGTTGGTATTCCGATAAATGGGATCCGATGGATTACGGTAGTAAATATGATTTTTCTATCCCATTTTTCAGCCAATTTCGTTTTTTACAAAACAAGGTTCCAAGAGCCAATTTATACCAAACCAATTTTGTTTCTAGCGAATATTGTAATTACGGCCTTAATTTTAAGGATTGTTATTTGATGTTTGGTGGAACTGATAACGAAAGAGTGTCTTTTGGTAACCAAATTTTTTATTCTCACGATTCCTTAGATATTTCTTTTTCCGAAAAAATTGAATTTGGCTATGAAAATTTTGAATGCCAGCGCGTAAATAAATTGTTTTTTGGCTATCATTGCGAAGATTGTGTAGAAAGCTATTACCTAGTAGATTGCCGAAATTGTATAAATTGTTTCGGTTGTTTCGGTCTTAGAAATAAACAGTATTATATTTTTAATCAGCCTCACAGCAAAGAAGAATACAACGAATTTTTGGGTTCAAACAATCTAGGTAGCTTCAAATCGCACTTAGAATTTATAAAAAATCTTCAAGCCTTAGAGACGGCGTTACCTCATCGTTACGCCCAAGTTTATAAGTCTGTTAATTCTGATGGGGATGACTTATCTGAGGCTAGAAACACTCATGCGTCTTTTACTTCTCGCCAAACTGAAGATTCTAGCTATTTATTTTTTATTAGGAATAATGTCAAAGATTGTTATGATAATACGTTTCAGGGCTTTAATGCAGAACGCCTTTACGAGATTGCTCATGGTTTTGGCGGTTCCAACTCGGGTTTTGGCGTCAGAAATCATTTCAATCAAAACGCGTATTATAATGAAGAGTGTAGCGATTGTTTAAATATTTTCGGCTGCGAAGGCCTTCGTAAAAAACAGTATTGTATTCTCAATAAGCAATATACAAAGGAAGAATATGAAGAGCTGATTCCTAGGATAATCCAGCACATGAATGAAATGCCTTATACAGATGCTAAGGGTAGAGTTTATAAATATGGTGAATTTTTCCCTTCGGCGCTTTCCGCTTTCTGTTACAATGAAACTATCGCTCAGGAGTATTTTCCGCTAACCAAAGAACGGGCCGTAGAGCAGGGTTATTCCTGGAAAGACTCTGAAATTAAAGACTATCAGATAACCAAAAAACCAGAAGACCTGCCCGACCATATTAAGGACGTAGAAGATTCTATTTTAAAAGAAATAATCGGCTGTGAACACGAAGGCAAATGTAATGATCAGTGCACGACCGCCTTTAAAATTATTCCACAAGAACTAGATTTTTATCGCCGAATGAATCTTCCCTTGCCGCGACTTTGCTCTAATTGTAGACATTATAAGAGATTGGCTCAACGAAACCCATTAAAGCTTTGGCATCGGCAATGTATGTGCAATAAAAACACTCATGAACATAGTGGTGCCTGCCCCAACGAATTTGAGACCTCTTATGCGCCGGATAGGCCAGAGATTGTTTACTGTGAACAGTGTTATCAACAAGAAGTAGCGTAAATAAACAATAAGCGCACGAGTAATAGAATAGAAAACATAATCTAGGCATTATGAAGATTATTTTAGGCACAACCTCGCCATATCGTATAGAGGCTTTTAAGTTTTTATAAAATGAAAATAACAATTTGCGGAAGTATAAAATTTGCCAAGGATTTAGTTGCAATTTATCGTAAGCTTGAAGAAAATGGGCATCAACCAATGATGCATGAACAAATGTTTGGGTTGGCCGACGGCACTGCAGTTCAGTTGGCTGATGTAGCCGATGGAGTAGAAAACAGCGAGATAAAAAGAAAATACGATTATATTAAGTTTTGGCACGAACTTATAAAAAACTCAGATGCTATATTAGTTTGTAATTTAGATAAAAATGGAATTAAAAATTACATAGGAGGAAACACCTTAATGGAAATTGGTTTTGCTCACGTAAACGATAAAAAGGTGTTTTTACTAAACCCCATACCAGAAGAGGTTTCCTATACCGACGAGATAAAAGCAATGACAGATGTTGTTCTAAACGGAGATTTAAGCAAACTCGCATAAAGAAATTCAATAAAGGAAACGGCTCAGGTGCACCTGAGCCGTTTGTTTGTTTTGGCAGGGGACTAGGTATTGAATAAAAATAAAATAGAGAAAAAAAGTTGACAAGAATTTTATTATATGTATACTAGAGAAAGACGTTCTTTGAAGTCCAAAACCTTCATGGTGAAGGGGTAGGACATAACGAAATGGGCTTAAACCCCAAAATTAGACCGAGAATAATTCTTGGCCAAAACGGAAAGAAGGAGATTCACAATGAACGGGAAGAAATTGATGCTAGTTGTGGCGCTCGTGGCGCTGGTTGCAATGGTTGGGTCATCGGCGCTTGCCGTTGATCCGGTCCTCGATCAGTCACAGGAAACATTCAGCGCTGGAGTGAGGATTTCCGCAGGTCAGTCCGCATGTCAGACATTCACCGCTGGTTTGACGGGAAACCTCGCTAAGTTTTCTATCCAGTTCGGCTTTGGTACCGACCAGCAGGCTCCGGCGACAATTAGCATCGTGGGAACCACGGAAGGGGTACCTAATGGAGTTGTCCTATGGACAAGCGGTGATCCTTCTGTCCTACTAACGCCGGGATGGCTTGATGTGGACACAACCACTGGCGCAGGTTCTCCATTTCTGACTGCCGATAAGGTCTACGGTATTATGGTTACCAGCACCGATTCGGTCCTTGGCGATCCCGACGATACCTGGCAGGTGAAAACAGCTACAAATCCATACGTTAGCGGTCAGTTTTTTACAGACCGCGGACTTGGCTGGACGACGGCGAACTACCCCGATTCGGATGCAACCTTCAGGACCTATGTCCTGGAATGGGTTCCGGGTGATACCAACGGCGACCGCGTTGTTGACGCGGCTGACTATATCGCCCTGAAGATGAACTTCGGCATGGGAACGGGTGCTACTGTAGCCAACGGTGACTTCAATGACGATGGAGCTGTTGGCTGGGATGACCTTCAGATTCTGATGGACGTTCTAAGTCCTTCTGTTTCAGATGCGCCCGCGAGCAACACCCCCGAGCCCGCGACGCTTGGCCTACTGACAATTGGCGCATTGGCGTTAATCCGACGCCGACACGCTTGACGATTCTGACTCCAGGGATGCAAATATGGCTCTACTCGTGGTAGAGCCTCTTTTTTTACAATTTGTGAAACACTTGACAAGTATGTTTAATTTATGGTAGCGTTAATTATCGTATTTTATTTATCTCTTGTGTATTAAAAACAAAAAGAGGTATAATAAAAAAATAAATAAAATTTAAACAAAAAATTTAATAACTCTCATTACCAATCCGCCTGCGGGCGAATGATGTGGGAAAGAAAAAATATGGATAACATATTAAAATATAAAGTACCGGCCAAAAAGTCATTTTTAATAATGACCGCAGTCTTATTGCTATCTTGCGGTTTTTTTGTGCAAAATATTCTTGCAGTTACTCCAGTAATAGCAGTAACTGGTGTTACTCTTAACGAAAACGCATCCACACTTACAGTTGGTGACACAGACCAGTTTACAGCTACAGTCACTCCAGACACAGCCAGCAACAAAACTGTAACATGGGCTTCTGACAATACAGCAGTTGCAACAGTTGATGGCACTGGCCTTGTAACAGCAGTCTCAGTTGGTACTGCAAACATTATTGTTACTACTGCCACCACATTATATGGAAACTACACAGATACAGCTGTCATAACAGTTACTCCAGTAATAGCAGTAACTGGTGTTACTCTTAACGAAAACGCATCCACACTTACAGTTGGTGACACAGACCAGTTTACAGCTACAGTCACTCCAGACACAGCCAGCAACAAAACTGTAACATGGGCTTCTGACAATACAGCAGTTGCAACAGTTGATGGCACTGGCCTTGTAACAGCAGTCTCAGTTGGTACTGCAAACATTATTGTTACTACTGCCACCACATTATATGGAAACTACACAGATACAGCTGTCATAACAGTTATAGGACCAACACCTACACCAACACCTACGCCACCGACTGGTGGTGGAGGAGGTGGAAGTTATGTAAACCCAAACACTTATGGAGTTGGCGACATAAATGACGACAACACTGTTAATGAATACGACTTTGCGATAATGATGTCACAGTGGGGTCAGACAGGAACCAATCTTTCCGCTGACTTAAATAATGACGGCGTGGTTGATGAATATGACTTTGCATTATTAATGGCAAACTGGGGATCATAAAATTATTTAATATGTTAAAAATAAAAAAAATAAAAAACATGAACAAAAAAATAATTTTATTAGCATTGTTAACAGTTGTAGGAGTGTTTGGCGCAAGTCAAATGGTTCTTGCGGCAGATCCTGTATTATCTATTTCACCAGCAACACTTAACAGTACAGTTAATTCTACCTTTAACGTTTCTGTTCAGTTAAACCCGGAAAACAATAAGGTTTGCGTTGTAACAGGAACAATTAATTTTGCTGGCTTATCCTGCCAAAACATTACTGTAGCAAGTGGTCTTATGGCGGCAACAGCCCCAACATGTGCTAGCCCAAGCTTTATTATAGGCATTCCGCAATGTACAACTGTTTCTCAAAATATTTTTACAATGTCTGTTAGGGGAAATCAGGTTGGTCAATCAAGACTATCTTTTGCAGGGTTAAAAATTATAGGAGCTGGTAGCAATATTTCTTCTATCTGGAATGGGGGATTATATAATATAGTAGCTGTAAACCAGCCAGTACCCGAGGTTACCACTCAACCTACAACGCCAGCAAATACAAATCAAGAAGTTACACCAGAGCCAGAGACAATTACAGAAAATGACATCCCAACAGGTATTGGAGCAGAAGGACAGCAAGCGTCTCTTGCCACGGCTTCTTCTTCAAAGACTATAACAATAATCATTGTTATCTTATTGGCAATCGCAGTAGTTGGAGGTGGATGGTATATGTTAAGTAAGAGAAAGAAAAAAGAGGCCTAAGATTAATTTATAAAAACCCCGCACCTGTTGCGGGGTTTTTAGTTGAAGGATTTCCAAACGTTCAGAAATTGTATATAATTAGAGAATATGATTAGCAACTTATATCTTAATTTAATATATTTAGTTTTTGCGCTAGTTCCAGTTTTTATTTGGATGTTTTTTTATTATAAAAAGGACTTACACCCCGAGCCTAAAAAAATGATTTTGAAGGTTTTTATTTTGGGAATGTTGGCCGCCTGTCTTGTTGGCATTATTGAAATAGCTGTTTTAAAAATAGTAACGGGCAAATCATTTTTATTTATAGTTTTACAGTCGTTTTTGTTGATTGCTTTAGTTGAAGAAGTTGCTAAATATTTAGTTGTAAAAACAAATGTTTTAACCAGCCCAGAACTCGACGAGCCATTAGATGTTATGTTATATATGGTAATTTCTGCTCTAGGCTTTGCCGCAATAGAAAATGTAATACTTTTCTTTGCCTCAGAGCATCCGTATGCTCTTGGGGCAGTGTTTAATTTTGCATTGCTAAGATTTGGTGGCGCAATCTTTTTACACACACTAACATCGGGAGTTTTAGGATTTTTTATTGCCCTTTCATTTTGCTCGGTAAATAATAAAAAGACATTGTATTTTTCAGGTTTCCTTATAGCAATTTTCTTACACGGGCTTTTTAATATTGCCATAGTAAGACTTACGGGGTCCTGGCGTTATCTAGTTCCTGCAATTATTGTAATTGTTTTAGCGGTTATCACCACCTATGGGTTTGCTAAATTAAAAAAAATGAAAAGTACGTGTAAAATATCTTTACAGAAATAAAATGGCGGATTTTACTATAAAAAATGTACAGAAAAGTGTTTCAGAAGTAGCAAGACAAATTGGCTACGTAATTATTGATACTCGAGAAAATGGGGAATATAATTTGGTTAGACGCTTATCTGGGGGAAATTATCCTAGGCTACACGTTTATTTAAAACAGCAAGGGTATAATTATACTTTCAGTTTACACCTAGATCAAAAAGCGCCAGTTTATAAGGGGGTTGGAGTGCACGCGCATAACGGCGAATATTTTGGCCCCATTGTTGATAACGAGGCAGACAGAATAAAAAGTATTTTGAAATAAAAAACCCACGAATCGCCAAAGCAATTTGTGGGGTACAGACACCAGCGATGTCCGAGGTTATCTTGTTGGGATCGACCTGTAGAGCAACAAGAGAAAGCAGAAGCTCTCTCCGTCCTGGCGTTTCTTGCTGGCGAATGCGCGTGCAAGTCGTCGCGCGTCATCGTCATCGTTTGCCGGAAAAACCTCCCTATAGAATCCGATCGTTAATTTGAAAAGTGCTTCGTACATTATGCGCTCCTCTCTGTTATGCTAAAGTTGTACTAAAATTATAATGCATGATTATAATATAACCTTAATCGATTTATGTCAAGCGTAGAGGTTGTTTACTAAGATAGACATGTAAATGGTTTTTTGAACGGGGGGAAGGACCTCCGTTTTTAGTTTTTTAAACTATTGACATTGGCGTTATTATGTCCTATAATTATTGCTTGAACAGTTCGAAAATAAATAGTAACTTGTCAAAGAAAAGGAGATCGTGTATGAGTTTGCGACTCAGGGATGTCGGTGGCGGTGCCTACGCGGTAGGCAACATGTCGGCGGCAGTCTGCAGTCCCGATGACGTGCCACTAAGTACAACGAGTGAAGCATTTGTAGACGCAGGCTGGAGGGCAATAATCGACAAGATATTGCTTTGCTCAAAAATAAGCGGGGATTGGTGCGGGTTAAGTCTCAACCGTCTGGCAGACGAGCTTAGCAGGAATGTGTTTCCAGACCCAGACCAGCTTGCAGAAAAACTTTCCTGCATAAAGCAGATGGAGAATTCTGGCGTCATAGTCACCATTAAGCTCGGTGGTTTGTGGCGACCAAGGGTGAGCGTCGTCTGTCCTACGCCACGCCTTATCGGCAAACTGCATAGCTATTGCGAGCATGGTCTGTTGGCAGCACTTGCTCCGGCGTCCTAGCCAGTAGCACACGGTCTTCTATAAGTAATGTCCGCCACTTTTGCACGGCGGATTTTTTTTGCAAACTAGCCTTGAGTAAGAATCAAAAAAAGATTATTATAGTTAAATATGAATATTAAAGTGCTCTATGAAGACAATCATATAATTGCCGTGGTAAAGCCAGCCGGGGTTTTGACGCAGGGCAATAGTTCTGGCGAGAAATGCTTAATGGATATGGTAAAAGATTATCTTAAGGAAAAATATAAAAAACCGGGCAATGTGTTTTTAGGTTTGGTGCATAGATTAGATAAGCCCGTGTCGGGAATTGTTTTGTTTGGGAAAACCTCAAAGGGTGCGTCAAGATTGTCAGAACAATTTAGAAACCATACAATTCAAAAAACTTATCACGGAATTATTTTAGGAAAACCAAAAGAGAGTAGGGGAGTAATAACAGAAAAAATTAACAAGATCTCCTTTTTTGCAGAAGGTTTCACAAATAAATCAGACCAGGAACTTTTAGAAGAAATTAAAAAGGCCACAAAAACACGGACAGCCGAGTTGTCCTGGGAAATAGAAAAATCTAATAGTAAGCATTCGTTGTTAAAAATAATGCCAAAAACCGGCCGATTTCATCAGATAAGAGTTCAAATGGCTAATATGGGTTATCCAATTTTGGGCGACAAAAAATATAGCAAAACCAATATGCCAGAATGGCGAGATGATAAATCAATTGCGCTTTGCGCCACCGCAATCTCTTTCAAAAGCGCTACAGGAGAAGAACAGATCAACCTAGAAATACCTCTTCCTGCTGAGTGGAGTATCTATCTGTAATTATTCTTAATAGTTATTCACATCCTAACACTTGATTTACTTGTTTAAAGTTGAGATAATACTTAAATGATTAATAAAGGTCGAGTCCCTAATTTATTTAAGCTAGGGAAGTTTGATCCTCAATAATTAACAAATTATTAAAAAGATAAAACAAAAATTATGACATATACAGACTGGTCAACAACGATCCAATCATTTCTACAACAGCTTTTGCCGTTTGTAGGACGTTTGATCTTGGCCATAGTTGTTTTCATAATCGGTTATTTAATCTCTATAGGTATTGGAAGATTAATTACCGAGGTATTGAAATCAGTAAAATTCAACAAGTTGTTTGAGAAAGAAGGATGGAGAAAAGCATTACAAAGAGCAAATGTTGACGTAAATCCTGCCGAATTCATTGGAGTAATATTTAAATGGATTTTCGTAATAGTTGCGTTGCTAATAGCAGTTGACGTTCTTAAGCTTACCGCGTTTGCCGGATTCTTAACTCAGGTTCTTAACTATCTGCCAAACGTTGTTTTAGCAGTCTTGGTTTTTGTAGTTGCAATAGTAATTTCTGACCTTGTAGAAAAAGTTGTTAGAGCTACTGTTGAAAGATTAAAGGTTGGATATGGATATGTAGCCTCATCAATTGTGAAATGGGCAATCTGGGTATTTTCATTTTTCTTGGTATTAGGATTACTTTTGCCTCCTCAAGCTAACGCCTTGGTACAAACACTATATAGTTCAATTGTTTATGGTGTAGTTGGTGCATTGGCATTGGGTATTGGTTTGGCAATTGGACTTGGCGGAAAAGACACAGCGGGAAAGATTATTTCCGACATGTACAGAAAGATAGACGAGAAATAATTTTAACTTTTGACGGTCCCGCTTAGCGGGGCATGAAAAGTAAATATCTGCCTAACGGTAGACAGGCAAAAAGACGCGTACGTACCGCGCCTTTTTGTTTATCGCTAACTATTGACAATATTTGATTAATATGCCATTATCAAACTGTTCGCTGGATGTTCCAGCGACTGCACTTTAAATGGTCGACTGCGGAACATACAAAGTCAAAAAGGTTTTGATGATTCCAAAGCGACACAAGAAGAGGAGAAGACTATGTTGTATGCGTACATGACCGAAGAAGCGGCGAGAAAGTTGCCCGGGTTTGAGGAATATGATTACAAGGGCGGAGGAAAGGGACATCGGATTCCTGGAATGGATTTGTGGTTCAAGGACTGCACAGTCCATGTGATGCTCAGCGAGAGTATCGGCCAGCTTCCGGAGGTCATCAAGGATGTCGTTTATGAGATTACGATGTACGACACACTGTATATGTCGGTCTCTCGTGAAACCGGCATTTACCGCAACGGAACCGCTGAGGCCAGGCTTGACCTTCCGCAACGCGTAAACAAGATGTCGGCCAACGTCAGGTTTCCTTACGACCTTTTTGTTAAGGCCAAGAACTTGGAGGACTTGCGGGCCATTGTCGAGCAGATTAAGACCGGTACGATCCGGCCGGAGGAGAGCTACGAAGGCTCACAAACTGGCCAGTCGCGCAAGGAACTCGAGGATGCCGTCAGGTCGTTAGAGAATTCCGCCCGCAGAGAATTGGCGATATGTGATAAGAAAATCGCTGCCATCAGGTGGTACGCCGCTGCGCTCGTGGAGAAATTCTCTACGGGAGTTGCCCGATTTTCGAAGCTTTGGCCATTCTGCCGCAAGAGCCGGGTGGCCGCTACAATCCGCCACATTCTCGATCACGTCGAGTAGTAAGATCTTTCTCCTTTTCGTAGTGGCACAAACCTTCGGGTCTGTGCCACATTTTTTTTGTATAAATTAAAATTTCTAGCGCGTACGTAATAAAGGCCGAGTTAAGTCGGACTTAACACGGCTAGAGTTTAATGATAAAATAGAGCAATGGCCTATCAAAGACCTCCATTAATTAACGGTGAAATCTATCATGTGGTTAGTCGCACTGTGGGTGACACCGCTGTTTTTGAGGCAGAAAAAGATTTTTACCGTGGTATATTTTCAATTTATGAATTCAACAACGATAAAACGGTTAATATTTGGTTGAGACGGCGCGATCGTGCGACAGAGAAAAAAGTGTTAGGTCGGACTTCACTCACTCAGCAGAACAGGGATGTGTTTGTGGAAGTTCTTGCGTTTTCTTTCATGCCGAATCATGTGCATTTAATACTAAAGCAATTAAAGGAAAATGGCATCAGTAAATTTATGCAAAAAGTCGGAACTGGTTATGCAAATTATTTTAACGAAAAATATAAAAGGCAAGGACATCTTTTCAATAAATTTCGTGCAGTCCATATTAAGGATGATAATCAATTGAAAACCGCCTTCGTTTATGTACATACAAATTTGATATCTATGGTTGAGCCCAGCTGGAAAGAAAAGGGGATTGAAAATCCAAACAAGATCATAGATTTTTTGGAAAACAACAAACGTCACAGTTATATGGATTATCTTGATAAAAATAATTTCCCATCAGTCACGCAAAGAGATTTTCTATCTGAAATAATGGGTGGAGCAGAAGGGTGTAAAACCTATGTTGATGCGTGGATAAATCATAAAAAAGAATTAAATGATTGGTCAGAAATTGTTTTAGAGTAGTCCGAGTTAAGTCCGACTTAACACGGATTTTATTGCTTGCTTAGACGCGTGTGTACTACGCCTTTTTTGTTTATTAAATTATAGTACCCGTCTGGGGTATTGACACGGTTTAAATTATAGATTAAGATGGTAACTACATGGTAAATAAATCAATAACTACTACTAAAAAACGAAGCGGATAAAAATCTGAATTTTTGTTTTTTCAGACAGGCCGCTCTAAAAGCGGTTTTTGATTTAAAAAGTTAAAACGTTAGTCCACGTGAGAAAATAAAATTTATTTTTTCGCGTGGGTTAATTGAATTAATTTCTGAACGGAACGTAATTTGATAATTTAACCCTGTTAAATTCCTTTAATGGAAGATTGCCTACCAGCAGTTTTTAACAGGTCGTCCAATTAAGTTTTAGACGTGGGGTCTTTGCTTAATTGGGCAAGCCAGGTAGTAGAATTTTAGCATAAGTTTTCGCTGCAAACTCGAAAAGAATTTGCTAAAATTTCACAACCTGGCAAGGTAAATAAAGCATACGAAAATACAAGTTCATAAGATACATAAAATCTGTATCTATTAGAAACTTACGCTATTCTTCATATTTTATATGAAGAGTGAAAAAAACTTTCCATTTTGCAAAAA
>Ga0265595_1001261_pt1 | contig 20011 bp, 15 predicted proteins | sample saktaG_15_FD_190148 | JGI IMG/M metagenome (GOLD analysis project Ga0265595, IMG submission 190148) | Saline water microbial communities from Sakinaw Lake, British Columbia, Canada - sak_2013_06_06_50m | ecosystem: Environmental > Aquatic > Non-marine Saline and Alkaline > Saline ... | reverse complement strand
ACGGCGAGGTCCCGGCGGCGGCGCCGAACGAGGCCGGGTCCGACGCCCAGCCGGTCATGGAAGCGGCGGCTGGGCTGATTGACTCCGCCGGGCCCGCCATGGCGTCCTGCCAGTTCCACAAGTATCTCGACGCGCTGTTTACGCTCGTTGACGCGACGAATCGCTTCATAGAGGTGACCGAGCCGTTCAAGCTCGCCAAGGACGCCGCCCAGCGCGTCAGGCTTGGCGGCATACTCTATGACTGCGCCGAGGCGGTCAGGCTGATCCTGGCTTACCTGGCGCCGATAATGCCCGTCTCCGCCGCAGCCGGCCTGGCACAACTGGGCCTGGGGTCCGAGGCGACCGATCTCGTCGTGGCGGGGCGGTGGGGCGCGCTGCCCGCCGGGGCCAGGACTGGCAAGGCCGTGGGCCTTTTCCCAAGAAAACCCTGATGCCAGATGGAACAAGAGCCGAATAAACCTATGCAGCAGGTGATTGCCGACGATGGCCGATACCCGCCGGAGGCGTTCGCGTTCCTGCATGACGGGCTTAACCGGGCGGTGCAGGAGGTCTACCGTGACCAGGCTGGCGGCGAGCAGCAGCACCACGTTTCCGGCGAGCAACTCTGCCGCTGGCTGTGCGACCTGGCCGTCGAGCGATGGGGCATGCTGGCCAAGGCTGTGCTGAATAAGTGGAACATCCGGGAGACCATCGACTTCGGCAACATGGTCTACCTGATGATCGACAACAATTACATGCGAAAGACCGACGATGACCGTCTCGACGATTTCCGCGACGTATACGATTTTGACAAGGCCTTCGGCAGCTATGAGGCCTTCGAGCTGAAGGAGTGACCGGATGGCCGCAATGACAAGCAAGTTTCGCCTCATGCCGCTTCTGGCCTTGGTCATTGCGGCGCCGCTGGCGGGCTGCGGCCCTGAAACGGGCATCACGAACATCTTCGGCGACCCGGTCCCGAAGTTTGACACTTACGCCGCGGCCGGCCAACTGGGCCTGACCGTCGTGCATACCAGCCGCACAAGTGCCACGCTTCGCGGCGGCAACAACGTGGTGGTGATGTACTCCGACCCGGCCGGGGAAGTATACGTCAACGGGCGCTGCCTGGCCGATAGCGGAGGCATCGAGTCCGGCGATGGGACATTGATGGTGCCGGCGCCGCTGGTCGGGCGGATTCGCGCGTCACTGAGGTCGGGAAACGGCCAGGACAACCAGGGCGTCCACAATTCGGGCGTTGTCCAGCCTCTCGAGCCGCCCAGGCATCCCGCGGGAACGATCGGCAGGGTTGTTCTTGACCCGGGCCACGGCGGGAAGGACCCGGGTGCCACCAGCGTGCTGGGCTACCACGAGAAGGATCTGGTGCTCGGCGTGGCCAGGATGGTGGCGGCGGAGCTTACGGCCATGGGTGTCGAGGTTATCATGACCCGGTCGGACGACCGGTTCATCGAGCTTGAGGACCGGCCCGCCGTCGCGGCACGGGTGCGGGCGGATCTGTTCGTGAGCATCCACGCCGACGCGGCGGCGAACCGCTCGGCCAGCGGCTTTACGGCCTATGTGGACCGCAGCCCCAACAAGGATTCCATGTCGGCGGCAAATGCGATCCTGCGGCGGATGTGCGACAACTGCTCGCCAAGCCGGGGCGTCAAGAACGCCAGCTACCGCGTGCTGGTGTTATCCCGCACTCCGGCGGTGCTTATCGAACTCGGCTTCCTGACCAACCGCGCCGAGGCCGCGATGCTCGGAAGCACCGGCTACCAGCGCAAGGTCGCCCGCGCCATAGCCCTTGGCATCCGCGAGGCGCTGCGATAAGGGCTTTCCGCTCGCGCGAGTTCCCCAGCCCACAGGATGTTCCCCCGCCCGCCTCTTTAGAGCAGCTTAACTTTTTCTGTAGCGTTCGGCCTGCCTGTGGCGTCGCCTGCTTCGGCTTCCTTGCCTGGCTCGTCCTCGGCGACGGCCGACCTGCTACACAAAAACTAAAACTGCTCTAGTGCGCCCTTTTTGCCAGTTCCACTTTTCCAGCCCTATAATTTGCTGAAGGGGTGGTGCGAATCGTAGTTTGCCTTCGATCCGAGGCGGAGGAGGCTGAGCATGACGTACAGGATTCGATATCGCAAGCCGGACGCACGTGGCGAGGCCGAGATGGTCGTCGAGGCCGGTAGCCCCACTGAAGCGATGATCAAGTTCCAGTGTTCCTGGGACGGCCCGGCGCCGCGCAAGTACGAAGACGTCGTTACCAGCGTCCGTGCGGAGGAAAGCTACTGCGATCTGCGAGGCTGACGCAAGGGACCTGTCGCACGAGCAATGCAAAAAATGTCGGGCGGGTCGGCGCGTTTCCCGCGTGTGGGCGTGCCGGCCCGCCCTTGGCCTTTCCTGGGGATAGCGTCCTTGTCAGGCGAGTCTGAACTTCAAGAGCGTATCGTGCCCTACCTTGCTTTGCCGCGGGTGGGGCAGGTGGGCGGTGGCCTGGATGTCGCGGATGTCCAAGCGAGGCAACTGATCTTCAGGTGACGAACCCGGCTTGGCGTCCGTGGCGGCCCGGCGGGCGGCATGCGGGGAGATGAAGACCCACAACTCATCGGCCAAGTGTTCGGAAATGACCCGCCGGAGCACCGTTGGCCCGCCCTCGACGAGCAGGCGGGTCCACTTTCGCCGGCCCAACTCGTCCAGCAGGGCGCCCAGGCTGACCCCGCCTCGCGCCCCGGCCGGCAGGGCCAGGAACTCCACGCCCTCGCGTGCCAGTATCCCAGCCGAGGCCGCCTGGACCTCCAGGGTCCGAGCCGTGGTGGCCAGCAGGACCGGCGCGTTCGCCGAGGCCGTCGCGATGAGTCTGCTGTCGGACGGGGTTCGCAGTTGCCCGTCAAGGACGATCCGCGTCGGCTGTCGGCCTCGGCCCGTGCGGTTGGTAAGCAGCGGGTCGTCGGCCAGCACCGTGCCGCTGCCGACGCAAATGCCGTCGCAATAGCCGCGAAGCTCATGCACCATTGCGCGGGATTTATCGCCGGAGATCCACCTTTCGGATCCCCCAGGGGGCTCGGCGCCGGCGGGAAGGGCCAGGCACCCATCCGACGTTTGCGCCCACTTGCAGATCACCCAAGGGCGCTTGCGAGTGCGAAGCTTGATGTACGGGGCCAGCAACTCGCGAGCCTCGACTTCACAGAGGCCGACCTCGACCTCGATTCCGGCGGCGCGGAGCTTGGCGAGGCCCCGCCCGGCGACGAGCTTGTCGGGATCCTCCATTGCCGCGGCGACGCGAACAATCCCTGATGCGATGATCGCCTCGGTGCAGGGCGGCGTTTTGCCGTGATGGTTACACGGCTCCAGCGTGACGTACATGGTAGCGCCGCGGACGTCCGATCCGCCGGCTTTGGCCGCGGCGAGCGCCTCGACCTCCGCGTGCGGCCCGCCGAAGAGTTGGTGCCATCCCTCACCCAGCACCCGTCCGTCGCGCACAATAACTGCCCCGACCATCGGGTTGGGCTCCACCGCGCCCAGGCCCTGCCGGGCCAGCTCGATCGCACGCAGCATGAACTGTTCGTTTGCCTTGGTCATGTCCCTGCGGCATTATAGACGCCCCGGCCAGGAAGGCAGTAGTGGTTAGGCGGCGGTAAACCAGGAGTTCGTGCGTGTTTTTTCGAGTGCTGGTTCTTGTCTTTGGCGTTTTCGCCTGTTCGACGGCGGTGATAATGATCAAGGCGCGTCCAGCCACGCTGGACCCGGTGCTGCTGGCGGCGCTTCGGCTGTTCGTCGCGGCGATTGTCCTGACGCCGCTGATGCTTCGCGACATGCGTCGCTTCCCGGGCCGACTCGGGCCAAGACAACTGGCCGCGACGCTCTTGCCAGGGCTGCTGCTGGGAGCCCACTTCGTCTCGTGGATCATCGGCGTCGGCTACACGAAGGCGGTCAACGCCAGCCTGATCGTGAACATGGTCCCCATCGTCATGCCGCTTCTGATGTTCGTCCTGGTCCGCGAGCGGCTGACCGCGGGCGAGTTTCTGGCCACCGTCATCGCCATCGGCGGCGTGGCCCTGCTGGGCTGGACGGACTTCGACGCAAGCCCGCAATACCTGCTCGGCGACGGAATCTGTTTCGGCTCGATGCTGCTGATGGCTGTCTATCTTGCCCTGGGCCGGCGCAACCGCGCGTTTGCGAGTTTGTGGCTTTACATGGTCCCGCTGTACTGGGCGGCGGGGGTGTTCTGCTTCGTGGCATCGTTGTTTTTCGTCAACCCGTTTCGCGCGTACTCGCCGCGGGAGATGGGCCTGGTTCTCGGCCTGGGCCTCGTGCCGACCGTGGTGGGCCACTCGATCCTCAACTACTCGATGAAGCACCTCCGCGGGCAGGTGGTGAGCATACTGAACCTCGGCCAGTTCGTTCTGGCCGGCGTGATGGCATACTTCATCTACGCCGAGGCGCCGAGTTGGTCGCTCTACGTGGCGGCCGGGTTGGTGGTTGCAGCGGCAATCGTCGTGCTGCGCCTCCACCGCGCCGAGTGAGGGGGGGCAGCCGGGGCAAAAGAAAGCCCGCACGCGGTTAAGGATTCAGGCTTCAGGCTTAGATTTCAGATTTCAGATTCTAGATTTCAGATTCTAGATTTCAGATTCTAGATTTCAGATTCTAGATTTCAGATTCCGCAATACGTGCTTTCATGCTCGCTGAAGCGAGCAAGCCTCAACAGCAGGTTCCGCCTTTATCTTTTCCCAGGTTCCGGATTCCAGGTTCCGCTTTCTTCTTTTCCCGGCTACTGCCTACCGGCTACCGTTTCTCTAGAAGTACGTATTCAGGATGTTCTCGATCAGTTCGGTTCGGCCCGAGGTGTTGGCCTCCGGGTTGCCCTTGGCCAGCATGTAGTCGGCCAAGTCCTTCATGGTCTTCTTGCCGGCCTCGATCTCGGCGCCGATGCCGCTGTCCCAGCTCGCGTAGCGATCCTTGATGATCTTGGCGATCTCGCCGCCCTCGGCGGCGGCGGCGGCGATCTTCAGCCCGCGTGCGAAGGCGTCCATCCCGCCGATGTGGGCGTGGAACAGGTCCACCGGCTCGACCGACTCGCGCGCCACGTGGGCGTCGAAGTTCAGCCCGCCCGTTGTGAATCCGCCGCACTTCAGCAGCGTCATCATCGCGCAGGTCGCGTCGTAAAGGTCCGTCGGGAACTGGTCGGTGTCCCAGCCCAGCAGCAGGTCGCCGCGGTTTGCGTCGATCGAGCCGAGGATCCCGTTGGCGGCTGCGAACTCGAGCTCGTGGTGGAACGTGTGCCCTGCCAGCGTGGCGTGATTGGCCTCGATGTTCAGCTTGAAATCCTTGACCAGGTCGTACTTCTGGAGGAAGGCGTAGCAGGCGGCGGCGTCGCTGTCGTACTGGTGCTTGGTCGGCTCCTTGGGCTTGGGCTCGATGTAAAACTGCCCGGTAAAGCCGATGCTCTTCTTGTAATCCACGGCCAGGTGGAGGAAGCGGGCGAGGTTGTCCAGCTCGCGCCCCATGTCGGTGTTCAGGAGGGTCTTGTAGCCCTCTCGCCCGCCCCAGAAGACATACCCGCTGCCGCCGAGGTCCTTGGTCACGCTGATGGCCTCGGCGACCTGGGCGGCCCCGTAGGCGAACACGTCGGCGTTGCAGCTCGTGCCCGCACCGTGCATGTACCGCGGGTGGACGAACAGGCAGGCCGTGCCCCAGAGCGGCTTGATGCCCGTGCGGTCCTGCTCGGCCTTCATAAGCTTGGCGATCTCGCGGAAGTTCTTATTGCTCTCAGCCAGCGTGGCGCCCTCGGGCGCAACGTCGCGGTCATGGAAGCAGTAGAACCGCACGCCGAGCTTCTGGCAGAACTCGAAGCATGCCTGGACTTTGTTGCGAGCGGTCTGCATCGCGTCGCCCACGACCCAGGGCATCTGGCGCGTCGCGACGCCGAACTGATCGGCCCCGCCATTGCAGAATGAGTGCCAGTAGGCCACGGAGAAGCGGAAGTGGTCGGCCATCTTCTTGCCCGCGATCACTTCATCCGGGTTGTAGTGCTTGAACGAGAGGGGGTTCTTCGACTTGGGACCCTCGTACTTGATCTTGCTGATTCCGGCAAAGAACTCGGCCATTGGTCTATCTCCTGTCTTATAGTGGCCACCGCCTGGGCCCGGGCGTGTGCCCGGCCGCGAAACCTGCGGCAATCAAAGGAATTGTACATAGCAGAGCCGGAGCGTCAACCCGGAAAGCAAACGGCGGAATCAGGAACCAGGAACAAGGAGCCCGGAAAATAAAAAGTGGAATCCGGGAATATTTGGGTGCCGTGGTTTGCCAAGCCCTTGGGGGCGAGGCAACCACGTCTTTCGCGTCGGATCGTGCCTGTATACTGCCATCGGTGGCCTGTAAGTCTAGAGAAGGAACCGCTCATGTTCTCAAGAATGCCCCAAAGAATATTCCTTACGCTGCTGGCAACGGTGATTCTGGTCGGGACCTGTGCAGCCGCTTCTGCCGCTGATGCCGCCTTGCCCGTGCCGAAGGCGGAGTTCTACGTCTCGCCCGCCGGCGACGACGCGAACCCCGGCTCGGCCAGTCGGCCCTTCGCCACAATAGCCCGCGCACGCGACGCCGTGCGCGCGAAAATCGCCGCCGGCCTGGATGGCGACGTGACGGTCCTGATTCGCGGCGGGACGTACCGCCAGGCCGGGCCGCTGGTTTTCGGCCAGGCCGACGGCGGCGACGACAAACACAGCGTCACCTACGCCGCATATCCGGGCGAGTCGCCCGTCCTGTCCGGCGGCGTCGAGATTACAGCCTGGGTTGACCGAGGCGACGGCACGTGGTCGGCGAAACTCCCGGCAAAGCTCACCGACGCCAATGGGGCGAGGGACTTCGACGAACTGTTCGTTGCCGGCCAGCGCCGCACCCCGGCCAGGCACCCCAATGACGGCTATCTCCGCGTCCTTAAGCCCGTCGATCCGCGGCGGAGCTTTCTGTTCAACGCCGGCGATCTCCCGCCCGTAAAGGATGCGACACAACTGACGCTCGTGCTGCTGCACGATTGGTCCATCAGCCGCACGAGCGTGGCTGCCGTCGACAACGCCAGCCGCACGCTTACGACGCAGTACGTCATTGGCGGCCCGATCGACTTCTGGCGGATCAACGGCTTCGAACCCAATCCGCGGTACTTCGTAACCGGCGCCCAAGAGCTTCTGGACGCCCCCGGCGAATGGTGGTTGGACCGTGCAAGCGGAAAGGTCCTGTACCGGCCGATGGCGGGCGAGAAGATCGACGGCTTCCAGGCCGTCGCCCCGCTGGCGAGGCAATTGCTGGTCGTTCGCGGCGAGGATGCAGCCGAAAAGATCATCCGCAACCTGCGGTTCGTGGGGCTGGCGTTCGAGCACTGCGCCTGGTCCCCGGCCGGGGTTCGCTATGCCGGCGGACAGGCGTGCTCCCACTTCTCCGCAAAGGAAAACGCCGGCGGGTCCTGGCAGGCTGTGGTGCCGGCCGTGGAAGTGCAAAACGCCCGCGCCGTGCAGTTCGAGGCCTGCACCTTCCGCCATCTTGGCGGCAGCGGCGTCTGGCTGGGGCGCGGCTGCCGTGACTCTGCCATCGCAGGCTGCACGGTAACGGACGTGGCCGGCAATGGCGTAATGCTCGGCGAGCCGTCGCCCAAGTCCATCCCGGCCGGGGTTTCCGGCGCCAACACCGTGCGGGACTGCACCATCGAACGCTGCGGGGCGCTGTACTATGGCGCAGTCGGCATATGGGTGGGCCTGTCCGGCGACAACATGATTTCCAACAACGAGGTCCGCCATCTGCCCTATACGGGCATATCCGTCGGCTGGATGTGGAACCCCGCGCCCACGCCGTGCAAGGGCAACCTGGTGACAAACAACCACATTCACCACGTGATGCAGGTGCTCTCGGACGGCGGGGGAATATACACTCTGGGCTGGCAGCCGGGTACAAAGCTTACTGGCAACTGGATTCATGACGTGCCCGTAAACGCCGGCCGGGCTGAGAGCAACGGCATGTTTCTGGACGAGGGCAGCACGGACCTGCTCATCGAGAACAACCTGATCCACGACGTTGCCCGCAGCCCGCTGCGTTTCCACAAGGCCGGCGTGAACCTGGTCAAGGCCAACGTGCTTGTATGTGGCAAGGGCTCGCCGCCGATCCGCTACAACGCCACGCCGGAGGCTAATATCAAGCTCGAGGGCAACTCCAGCCCCGAGGCTGTGCCGACAGGCGAGCCGCCGGCTGGGCAGCAGGCGCAGGCCATCCGCCAGTCAGCCGGGCCGGGAAAGTAGGATGAGCGTCTCTGATGGCCCTATTGGGGAGGCGTTTTAGCGTCAATCTGCCGCAACCGAACGGCCTGAGAACTGTAACAGGGGGAAACTACTTAACTTGTAACTGGACAGACCGAGGGGGCTTTCCCCATTTTTCACTTGCATTTCAGCGGAGTTCGAGGATAATGCAATAATAACGGCTGTGAGCGTCTTTGTTAGCGCGGTATGTATCGCGCATCAGATGCCAGGAGCGTCGTTTACAAGTCCCGTCCCGATCCTTTCTTGTCGCGAGATGCTAACGCGACGCGCCAGGCGCGCTGGGTGCTGTTTGCAGATCCCAGGATTCTTGTTCCTTATTCATCAGTAGGAGGCATAGTATGAAGTGGTCCAGTCTGTTCACCAAGGTATTGTTTGTTGTCTTGCTGGCTACTGCCGGGCTGGCCGGCATGGCCAACGCGGTCATCTATACGTGGGACGTTTTGCCCGGCACGGTGGACCCCGGCAATGGCCAGATCGACGACGGCCCCGGCACATGGGACGCCGCCGACGCTAACAACTGGACTATCGACGGCGGGGCCAACAACATTAAATGGACCGACGGCAGCGATGCCGTATTCGGCACCGGCGCGGCCGGCACGGCCGGAGTGGTCACTATCGCTGGTACTGTGAGCACTCCCAGCGTAACCTTCAATAAGGCGTTTGACGACACCTCGTACTCACTCACCGGCGGCACCCTCACCCTGACCGGCACCGCAACCGTGACCACCGACGGCGCCACGAATGACATCGCCAGCAACATCACCGGGGCCGTCGGCCTGACCAAAGCGGGCGCCGGAATCCTGACGCTCAGCGGCGCATCCAACGACTATACTGGCATGACGACGATCAACCTCGGCACGCTGGCTCTCAGCGGTACCGGCGCGCTCGGCACGAGCGGCAATGATCTGACGCTGGCGGCCGGCTCGCTCGATATGGGAGGCGCCAGCCAAACCGTCGGCGCGGTGGATATCCAGGCGGCGGGAGTGATTGGCAATGGAGGCACTCTCGACGCATCATCCATGACCAAGTCCATCACCGGGACGGGGCAACTCTCCGCCCTTACAGCCGTCAGCGGCGCGACGACCGTCACCGGCGGAACCCTGCAGTATAGCGCCAGCGGCACCACCGGCGCGATCGTGATTGACGGCGGCGACATCACCATCGACGATGACGTCACACTCACCAACAGCGGCTCGTACACGTTCTCTACAAACAACGAAATCAAGCCTACCGGCACGACCGGCTACCTTGCCGCCGGCAGTGAAACGGCGACGTTTTCAATCACAGTGGACCCCGGCGTCACGGGCACCATTAGCGCCAACCTCGGGCCTACGAGTACTACTTCCAACAATCCGCTGACCGTGGGGGGCGGCGGGCATTTGGTCCTCGCGGGGGCATACAATGCTATAAGTGGCGCCTCTTGGAAGGAGTTAGGCAGCGTTATCACGGTCGATGGCGGCAGCACTCTGGAAGTCACCGGCTGGTTGAGCGTCATAAACAGGGTCTACGACCAGGGCTATAACAGTGCACCTGACAATGGGGGCATGTCCCCAGTCAACATTGGCTCGACCTCGGCCAATAACACCTTTAGCATCACCGGCGCCGGCAGGGTCCAGAGCGGCACTATCTATGTCGGCACGGGGGCGTTCGGCTACAACCATTTAGTCGTCTCAAGCCCCGGAACCAGTTTCTTGGATACTACCCCAACCGACGCTAGCCAGACACTCATGTATGGCGAGAACGGCAATCAAATCATTCTCGGCGGCACCGGTACCGGCACCTCAACCTCTACCCACAACACCATGACCATCTCCAACGGCGCCGTCGTGGCAGTCCGTTGTTCAGGCGGCGGGACTGGGGATTTGATTGGCCAAGCCCCGGGCTCCGACTACAATTCGGTGCTCATCACCGGGACCGGCTCCACATGGGATTTCTACGATGGAGCAGGCGTTTACACGACTATCGGCGGTGCGGGCAACTATAACGTCGTTACCATTGAGAATAATGGTCGAATGTATCGGAAAAAGACGGGGATTGGTTATGGATCCCCAGGCGACACCGCACCCGGCGGAAGCTATAACGGCATCTACGCCACCACCGGAGGGACTTTTTGGGCAGGTAGCAGCACTAACTCCCAGACCCGCATTGGCGTGGTCAGTGGCGCCACCTACAACTATCTTAAGGCGGATAATGGCGGGATCCTGAAAATCAATGGGACCGGCACGAACGCCTCTCAGGGGTTGATGGTGGGCGAGGCGGCGGGCGCCGATTACAACTACGTTTCGGTCAGCGGCACAACGACGGTGATGAATGTCAGTACTGCAAACCCAATAACTATCGGTGGTACTCCCACCGAAGTCGATGGCGGCACCGGCAACCACCTGGATGTCTACGACGGCGCCACACTGAATGCGGGCACGTACACGGATGGTACCACTTACATCAATCACCCGTCCATATATGTGCTGGGCACGGACTCGGCCGTGAATCTCGGCGACGGCACCAGCAACACGGCCCAGATTATTGTCGGTGCGACAACGGGCAAAGTTGCGGGAGTGTACCTGAAAAACGCGAGTGGTTCGCTGAACATCAACAACGGGCGATTGACGGCTGGGGCAAACGGCGAGCTGGTTTCCGGACCGGGCCGGGTCAACCTCGACGGCCCGGCCTATGTTTCCGTTCCCGAGTCTACAGCCCCCTATCTGATTACCTGCGATATCGCCGGCACCGGCAGCCTGACCAAGGAAGGCGAGGGCGCCTTGGCTCTCACTGGGATCACCGGCTACACCGGCGACACCATCGTCAGCAAGGGATCGCTCCTCGTTGAGAATACGGGGGCCGCCGGCCTGGACGATGCGGCGTCCGTGTGGATCTCAGTTGGTGCCGTGATGGAACTGAACTTCTCCGGGACTGACACGATCGGCGAGTTGTATCTGGACGGCGTGACGCAGGGCAGCGGCACCTACGACAAGGACACGCCCGGTGGATGGTTTGCCAACACCGGTTCCGGCAAGCTGGTTGTGGGCAGTGGCATTATTCCGGGCGACACCAACGACGACGGCGTGGTTGACGCGGCCGACTTCATCGCCCTGAAGAAGAACTTCGGCACGCTCACCGGCGCTACCGAGGCCCAGGGCAACTTCAACACTGACGTTGACGGGGCCGTCAACTGGGCCGACCTTAGTATCCTGATGGACAGCATGACCCCCAGCGCCAGCGCGCCCTCTAGTGCCCCGGAACCCGCGACGCTGGGCCTGCTGGCCCTGGGCGCCCTGGCGGTAATCCGCCGTCGTCGAAGATCCTAAGCGCAGTCGAAGGGTCTAAAGCCTGAAGGCGGCTGAAGCGATAGCATCGAAGTGACCTGAGGGCGAGTCCGTAAGGGCCCCCGAGGGGATGCCGTACAGGTGCCGTATTTGAAAAGTGTGTCAGAGTCAAAACCTGCTCCGAGAGGTGCCTCCCTCTCCACGACACGCCAACGGTCCTGTGCGGCTCCCCTCGGCGGTTCCCGGCGGATCGCCCTTTTTTTATCCATCCCCGGCCAGCCCCGCCCTGGGACCGCTTTCGCCGGACTTCAGGGTTGTTCATGGCGGCGCGAGTGTTACAGTCGTGGCGGAACTCAGGGCACGGTTTGGGGTTGTAATGGTAGTGTCGGCATGTCGCTCTGTTGCCAAACAGAACAATATCAGGAGATTGACGATGAAACGAGTTATCAAGCGGCGTACGTTTCTGAAGCAGGCGGCCATGACGGGCGCCGGGGTGATGGTGCTGCGGTCCGGCCTTCTGGCGGCGGGCAAGAGCCCCAGCGACAAGCTGAACATCGCGGTCATCGGTTGCGGCGGCCGGGGCTGGGATGACCTCCAGGGCGTTCGCAGTGAGAACATCGTTGCCCTGTGCGACGTCAACAGCAAGAACCTCGCCAAGGCGGCCAAGGCGTTCCCGGACGCCAAGACGCACGAGGACTGGCGTAAGTGCCTGGAGCAGAAGGACATTGACGCGGTCGTCTGCGCATCGACGGATCACACTCACGCGTTCGTCAACGTCTGGGCGCTCAACCGCGGCTTCCACGTGTACTGCGAGAAGCCTCTTGCCAACAGCGTGCATGAGGCCAGGACGGTTCGGAGCAAGTATCTGGAGAAGAAGGGCAAGATCGCCACGCAGATGGGCACTCAGATCCACGCTTCCGACAATTACCGGCGGATAGTGGAACTCGTTCGCGGCGGGGCGGTCGGCAAGATCAAGGACTGCCACGTCTGGTGCAGCCGGATGCCCAAGGGCGGCAGCTATTTGCCCGAGGCCGGGCCGGCGCCCGAGTACATCAACTGGGACTTGTGGATCGGCCCGTCGCCCATGCACCCCTACAACGGCGGCTACTTCCCCGGCGGCTGCCTGGGGTGGAACATCTTCTGGGACTTCGGCAGCGGGCAGATCGGCGACATGGGCAGCCACATGATGGACATGGCATGCTGGCCTCTGGGCCTGAAGGACCCGACGAGCTGCAAGGCCGAGGGGTCCGAGCCCAGCACCGACACCGTGCCGACCTGGCTGAAGGTCGAGTGGGAGCACCCCGCCAACGAATGGCGCGACGCCATCAAGGTCTACTGGTACGACGGCGGAAAAAAGCCCGGCTTCCCGATGAAGATCATCGACCGCGAGGCGGCGTTCAAGGGCATGCTCATCCGCGGTGACAAGGGCTGGCTGCTGTGCGACTACGACTATTGGATCCTCCGCAACACCGGCGATATGACCGATTACAAGCCGCCGAGGAAGGAAGACCTCATCCCCGCTTCGCCCGGCCATCACCAGGAATGGATCAACGCCTGCAAGACCGGCTCGCCGACGGGCTGCAACTTCGACTATTCCGGCGCACTGATCGAGGCGAACATGCTCGCCCTGGCAGCCTACCGCACCGGCAAACCGCTTCAGTGGGACGCCAAGAACCTCAAGGCCACCAACTGCCCCGAGGCCGATCAGTACCTCAAGAAGACCTACCGCGAGGGATGGGTCCTGGACGGCTGACCGCAGAGGGTCAGAGGTTAAAAGGAGAAACCGTTGCGATCAGTGTCGCCGATTTTTCTTCTCACCTCTGCGACTCCGCGCCATCTGCTCTGGAAAGAAGGCAACGAGTGATAAGACCCCGAAGCCCAGGGATAGCAATCCCTGGGTGCCGAAGCAGTGTTTTTCATGTTCCCGGACGACGCGAAGGTTCATGCTGGGCTGCGGTTTGACTTCATTCCGCAATCCGCAATCCGCAATCGGATCATTTTCCCGCGATTATCAGGTCCAGCTTTTCGCTCTGGTCCTTGTTGACGGCGCCGCCTTCGATGGTCATCCAGCCATTGTAGCCTGCGTCGTCCAGTTCGCGCCTCACGGCCGGCCAGTCCACGCTGCCTTCGCGGATGCCCACGAACTTGCCGCCATGTCCGTCGGCATTCAGCTTGAAGTCCTTGACGTGGCACTTGACGATCAGCTTGCCCAAGGCCCGGATCCACTTCTGCGGCTCGGCGTACTTGACGTGGTTGCCGATGTCGAAGTATGCGCGAATCCACTTGCTGTCGAAGGATTTCACGAAGGCCGCGAAAAGCTCCGGCATGCACCAGAGGTTGTTCCAGACGTTCTCCAGGCCGATGACCACGCCGGCCTTTCCGGCCGGGGCGATGAGCTTGTCCAGCGCGGCGCGGCTCAGGTCGGTCGCGTCGTTCTGGGCCTTGATGTACTCGGCCCACGGGGCATTGTCGCCCTTGACCACGCGGGTTATCCGGGCGGTCTTCGGGTCGAACTCGTAATCGTACTGCCACGGGTCGGGGCACTTGACGCCCGTGCGACAGGGGACAAGCAGGATCGTGCTTGCCCCGTACCCGGCCGCGGCATGGAGGGCCTTTTCCACCGAGGCGACATCGCCGTCGGTGTTTTGGGGGTTGTTGAAGTTCACCCAGGCCCGCATGACGCTGTGGATCTTCAGGCCGGACTTCTCGGCGATCTTTCGCCCGGCCTCCGCCTGCTCGGGCGTGACGGACCATGCCGTGGTTTCGATTCCTTCAAAGCCCGCCTCTCGGAATGCCTCGCATCGCTTCTCGTCGATATTGCCCATTATCTGGGCCTTGAGCAGTTTGGTCTTGAAGGCAGGCCCGGCCAGGGCTGGGGCCGCCGCGCCGCCGGCGGCGAAAGCGCCGGCCCCCACAGCCGCGGAACCCAGAATGAACTCTCGTCGCGTAAGGTTGTCTCTCACTGTCGGCTCTCCTGGTTGTCTCAAACTGCCGTCGCTCGCTCGGGGGCGGCCAAACAATGACAGGGCGGCGCCACCTGCCCAAGTTTACCATGCCGGCCCGGCGGGGCAAGCGGCAGTTTCCGCCGGCCTGGCGGGCCTGGCTGGCCTTTCATGCCTTGACGGGCGTGCCGCGGGCGGGTAGACAGTGCATTACGAGGTTGAATGCATGGCACTCATCGCACCAGTAGGGCGTTTCACGTTGCGGAGCCTTGGCGGGTTCGGCGACTTCTGCTCCTTCTGCTGGCAGAGTTTAACCTGGATTCCGGAAGGCACGTTCCGTTGGCGGAACCTGCGCCTGCTGCTGCCCCAACTCTACAGCATCGGCACACAGAGCGTGCCGGTAGTCGTGGTGACCGGCGCGTTCGTCGGCATGGTCCTGGCCGTGCAAATGGTCGCGCAGTTCCAGTCCGTCGGGCTCATCGCCCAGATGGGCACCATCATCAACCTGTCGGTCCTTCGAGAGCTGGGACCCGTGCTGGCCGGGGTAATGCTGTCCGGCCGGGTTGGCGGCGGACTTACCGCCGAGCTTGGCACCATGCGCGTGACCGAGCAGATCGACGCCCTCCGCGCCATGGGCAGCGACCCTATCCGAGTGCTCGTCGTGCCGAGATTCCTCGCCTGCGTGCTGCTGATCCCCGTGCTGGTGATGTACGCCGACTTCATGGGCATCCTCGGCGGCTACAGCATCAGCGTCTACGTCTACGGCGTCAACGGGACTGACTTCTGGCGCGACGCGGCCAGGACCGTCGAGCCATTCGACATACTTTACGGCCCGATCAAGAGCGTGTTCTTCGGCATGGCCATCGGCCTCATCAGTTGCTACAAGGGCTTCCGCTGCTCAGCCGGGGCCGCCGGCGTAGGCCGGGCCTGCACGGAAAGTTTCGTTGCGGCGACCATGGCCGTGCTGGCGATCGACTTTTTCTCCGGCATGCTGCTAAATACCCTCTACGAGTTCTTCTTCGGCCTGCGAGGCCTGTGACAGCTTTGACAGCTCCCCCCAAAAAACACGGGCCGGGGCATGCGAACGAGCATGCCTCGCCGCCGACCGGATCCCACATGAGCAACCCCGCAATTACCTGGCTGGTGAACTGGGCGCGAAACTGGCGCCGCCGACATCGAAACCCCACCAGTTTCCTGCTGCACGTGCTGGGCATCCCTGCCTGCTTCCTGGCTGCACCGGTGCTGCTGGTCCTGGGCCACTGGCTGCTGGCGCTGGTCATGTTCGTCGCCGGCTACGCCCTGCAATTCATCGGCCATCTCATCGAGGGCAACCGTTCCGGCGAGGAGATGTTCCTGCGGCGGCTGTTTGGGCGCAAGTGAGAACTGGTCGCCGGGAAAAGAAAACGGCGGAACCCGGAACCTGGAACTCGGAACCTGGAACTCGGAACCGGGAACTCGGAACCTGGAACTCGGAACCGGGAACCTGCTGTTGAGGCTTGCTCGCTTCAGCGAGCATGAAAGCACGTATTGCGGAATCTGAAATCTTGAATCTGCAATCTAGAACCTGAAGTCTGTAGCCTGTAGAGATTCTTGCGCCAGATGGGGAATGTCTGCTGCCGTATGGGGGGCACTTCGATGTTCGCGCAGATATTTTCCGACCACGACGATGAGAAGCGTCATTGCGCAGCGGGGGAGGCATAGATCGCGTAACAGTTTAGAGTATAGCATGTTATGTTGCAATATCCTTTCCTGGCGAGCACTTGACACACAGGTTGGGGACAGACATAGACAAATAGGACTAAAAAAAGTTCAGTTTTCTCTTGGAAAATAGGACCAGGGTGGTACTATTAAGGTGAATAAGAAATTAGAGCCCGCCAGGGGCTCTGTTGAATGGGCAAAAATAATACAACATGGGTCCAAGAACGAACAATTAAGCCTTTCGTTGCGGTTTCCCTGGTACGGAAGGAAATGTGGAAAGGATGCTACCATGAACAACGCACCGCATACTCTTGACAAGCAAATTGACGAAGCAACCGCTCCCGCCGCCGTGGAGTTGGCCATGCCCCATGGCCTGAGCGAGTCCGAGCGACTGACTTACGCGAGAATCCCCGCCCACGTGGATTACGTTCCCAGCGATTTGTTTGACCGGCCGCAAGCCGAGCACGACCTCTTCAGCTCGGAGGCTGACGATATCGAAATCCCGGTTTGGACAACATTTCCGGAAGTGGCTGAGGACATCAAGCCCGCCCGCAAGGGCCGGCGAAGCCGCCTCAGCGCGGCCGAGGAATCTCAGTTGTTCCTTCGGTACAACTACGCCCGCTATCGCCTGGCCGGTCTGGTTGACGCCCAGCTCAGGCGTGCAACCCTTGGCCGGGCCAAGCAAATGGTCGTCTGGTACGAAAGGGCCATGAACGCCCGGGCCGACCTGGTTCGTGCCAACCTTGCCCTGGTGCTGGCGATGGCAAAGCGGACGCGGATACCCAACGTCGACTTTGGCGAGATCGTCAGCGAGGGCAACATGGCCCTGTTGCGGGCCGTCGAGAAGTTCGATGCTGGGCGCGGCTTCAAGTTCTCCACCTATGGCTGCCGGGTCATTCTGAAGAGCTTCAACCGCCTGGCGACCAAGACCGGGCAGTATCACCAGCGTTTCCCGGCCGAGTACGACCCGACCATGGAAAAGAGCGACTACGACGTCAAGCGTCACGAGTTCCAGCAGGCCGACACGGTCGAGACCATCCGCGATATACTGCTGATGAATCGGGCCAAGTTGACGGATGTGGAGCGAACGGTGGTCATGGAGCGGTTCGCCATGAACCCCGCCGAGCGCCGTATGACCCTCGCCGAGGTCGGCAAGATGGTTGGTCTGACCAACGAGCGTGTCCGCCAGATCCAGGGCTGCGCCCTGGGCAAGATGCGTAAGGCCCTGACCGAGTAATTTGCCGGGCATCATTGTCAATGACGGCGGAACTTTGTCGGCCCTCCGGCCTGCCGAAGCGGTCAGTTTGTGTTATGTTGTGTTATAAGGTATGTGTCTGGAATGAAACGCCATGCCAGCCACATACCGGTGCTGTTGGGGCCGCTGCTGGAGGTTCTTGACCTCCGGCCTGGGCAGGTGGTCGTGGACTGCACGCTTGGACTGGGCGGCCACTCGGCGGTCTTGCTTGAGCGTGTCAGCCCCGGCGGCAGGCTCATCGGCATCGACTTTGACCCAGCCAACATCGCCCTTGCCCGCGTCCGGTTGGAAGCGGTTGGGGCAGGTGTGGCGGCGTTGGTGCGATTCGACCTGTACCGCAACAACTTTGCGGCCCTGCCGAGAGTCCTGGCCGAGGCCGGCATCGAACGGGCCGACGCCGTCCTGGCCGACCTCGGCGTGGCAAGCCCGCAGATCGACGACCCGGACCGCGGCTTCTCATACCGCCGCCAGGGCCCGCTGGACATGCGCATGGACCCAAGCCGCGGCGAGCCGGCTTCGACGCTGGTCAACCGCATGACCGAGAGGCAACTCGCCGAGGCCCTGCTTGAGTTCGGCGACGAGGACGACGCTCCAGCCATCGCCCGGCTGATCGTCGAGCGCCGCACAAAGCACCCCATCAAGACCACGCAGGACCTGACCGCCATCGTCTGCGAGGCCCGCGACTTTACGCTCAGGCGGGCCGCGGGGGCGAAGCTTCACCCGGCCGCAAGGACCTTCCAGGCCCTGCGCATCCTCGTCAACCGGGAACTGGCAAACCTCGAACGCCTCCTGAGAGTCCTGCCGTCCTGCCTGGCCCCCGGCGGCGTCGCAGCCATCATAAGTTTCCACAGCGGGGAGGACCGCCGCGTGAAAGCCTCCTTCCGCGACGGCCTGGATCGGGGGATCTACGCCGAGATAAGCCCCGACCCCGTCATGGCCGACGTGGCCGAGACAAAAACCAATCCCCGTTCGCGCTCGGCCAAGCTGCGCTGGGCGAGAACCCGCCGGTGATCTGGCCGCAATAGCGGGCGGAATGTTCTTGCAAATTGGGAATGGATTCCCAAAATGCAAGAATATGATCTCGCGTATATACAGCCGTCAGGTACGTGACGAACTAGGCAAGTTCCCCGCCGTCGCTATTCTTGGTCCGCGACAGTGCGGCAAGACGACCCTCGCCCGTCAGTTCGACGGGGCCTACTTCGACATGGAGACCCGTGGCAGCGAGGCCAGGCTCGACGCCGAATGGGACGACCTTGCTCGTGGCAGGAGGCTGGTTGTCATAGACGAGGCCCAGCAGTCGCCGAAGGTGTTCTCCCGCCTGCGAGGCACGATCGATGCCGACCGCAAACGCAACGGGCGGTTCCTGCTGCTGGGCTCGGTTTCGCCGGCGCTGATGAAGAACGTTTCGGAATCCCTGGCCGGGAGGCTGGGATTGGTGCGCATGACGCCTTTCATCCTGCCCGAGTTGAAGGTCAGCCAGTTGGACGACCTCTGGCTGCGCGGCGGCTATCCCGACGGCGGAATACTGACGCCCAGGATGTTTCCCGAGTGGCAGACGGACTACCTCGACATGCTGGCCACGTGCGACCTGCCCGGGTGGGGCTTGCCCGGCAAGCCCCGGCAAACCATGCGCCTGCTTGCCATGCTCGCGGCCTTGCACGGCCAGCCGCTCAACGCATCCCAACTCGGCGCCTCACTGTCGATGGACCACAAGACCATCCTTAGCCGCTGGGATTTCCTGGAAGGCGCGTTCCTCATCCGCCGCCTTCAGCCGTACTTCGCCAACGTCAGGAAACGGCTGGTCAAGACGCCCCGCGTTTTCTGGCGCGACAGCGGACTTCACCACGCCCTGATGAACGTGACCGATCTCGAACAGCTTTACCGCCAGCCCTGGCTGGGCCATAGCTGGGAGGGTTTCGTCATCGAGCAGACGCTCGCCACCCTATCCGCAGTGGGCAAACAGGCCCAGCCGTTCTTCTTCCGCACCTCCGACGGCTACGAGTTGGACCTTGTCCTTGATTGGGGTACGCACCGCTGGGCCATCGAGATCAAGCTCACCAGCGACCCCTCGACGGACATGATCGAGCGCCTGAACGCCGTCGCCGACATGATCGACGCCGACAAACGCATCCTCGTCTGCCGCATCGCCCGCAAGATCGAAAACCAGCGGCTCCTGGTCACCAATCTGTCAGGCTGGCTAAGGATGATCTGCGGCTGATGAAGCCTGCTGTCCGCGACGGCGGTCAGGTCCTCGCCGCCGCCGAATTGCCCGGCCGCGAGGTTCGTGTCGTCGCCGAGCGGCTGCATGTTTTTCGTCACTTGACACAGCTTGGTTACAGGGGGATACTGTTCCCAGCGTGTGACGTTCGGGCTGCGGCCGATGGGTCGCCCCCAAATCCGCCAATTTGTGCCGGGGACCGCCCGAGGTTCTGCCTCCGCCAGCGAGATTGGGTCCTTTTTCAGGATGATCAGGGCGATGGAATCGTTGCTTCGGAAACATCTGGCTACGTTGAATCCGGACCTCGCTCGGAGAGCGGACGTGCTCTGGGAGTTGGCGAAGCCATTCCAGGCGCGGGCGAGCAAACC
>Ga0265595_1001260_pt1 | contig 20065 bp, 24 predicted proteins | sample saktaG_15_FD_190148 | JGI IMG/M metagenome (GOLD analysis project Ga0265595, IMG submission 190148) | Saline water microbial communities from Sakinaw Lake, British Columbia, Canada - sak_2013_06_06_50m | ecosystem: Environmental > Aquatic > Non-marine Saline and Alkaline > Saline ... | reverse complement strand
CGAGGAAAAAGGTTTCTCTTGCGGAACCGCTGGTTTTGGTGGAACATATTGAGGGGTCGGAATTTTTTCAGGAGGCTTAGCTTGGATTGGCGTTGTTGTTTGCTTCGGAACGTCAATAGGTTTTACGACAGTCGGTTCCTTTTTCCCTGATTTTATGCCGATTAATACTCCTATAAATATACAAAATACGATTATTAAAAAAAGAGTCATGTTGTGAAAATTTAATATTAAAAGCTTTCTATATATATTTTCCTTTCATTTTAAGAACGTGTCAAGCTGAGAGTCAGGTTATATATGTCCCCTGCCCCCATAACAATCAAGACGTCCTGATCTTCCAGGTTCTCTTTCAGATAATCCAGAACTTTTTCTCTTTGGAGATAGACGACATTTTTCTTTTTCGCAGCTTTGACCAGTTTTTCAGAAGAGACTTTCTTCTTCAATTCTGGAGTTTCGCGTCCTGCCACGTCATATATGTCAGTAACTATAAGCTTATCAACGGGAGATTCTTTGAAGGCCTTAACAAAATCCTTAAACAGATAATATGTCCTCTGATACTGGTGGGGCTGGAATACGCACCATATTTTTTTATTAAGATATTTTTCTCTGGCCGCCTTTAAAGTAACTCTGACTTCAGTCGGATGATGGCCGTAGTCGCTTATGAGTTTCAGATTCTTATTCCAAATCTTTATCGGTTTTTCCTCAAATCTGCGCCAGCTTCCCTTATACTCAGAAAGCGCCTTATAAGAGATGTCGTCAGTTATTTTTAAAATCCTGGCAACAGTCAGGGCAGCTAAAGCATTGGAAATATTATGTTCTCCGGGTACGCTTAAATATCTTTTCAGTTTTTTTGTCTCGGGCTGTTTCAAAGAATATTTATAAGTTTTGAATTTGGACGCAGAACTCATTATCTTCCGGATGTTCTTGTCGTCTTTGTTCGCTACGAGCATGCCGTCTTTCGGTAAATTGGAAATAAATCTTTTGAAACCTCTTAAAACATTTCCTAAGTTTTTGTAGTAATCCAAATGGTCAGCTTCAACCGAGGTCAGGATAATGATCTTTGGCCAGTAATTCAAAAAAGATTCAAAATGCTCGCAGGCTTCAATAACCAGATATTGGGATTTCCCTGCCCTGTAGTTTGAATTGCCGAATTCTTTCAGCTTTGTGCCGACAATGACGGTGGGGTCTAACCCCGCTCTTGCTAACAATAATCCCATCATACAGGTTGTGGTGCTTTTGCCGTGAGTGCCGGTAATCGCAATCGTATAATGATTTTTAGTAAGTTCGCCCAGAGCTTCAGGATAACTATGTGCTTTGATATTCCTTCTTTTTGCCTCTTTGAATTCCGGGTTTGTTGACTGGACTGCCGGACTGTAAATCACCATATCAATATTTTTTGGAATATTATTTGAACTGTGGGGACCGATCATAATTCTAACTCCCTTTCCCTTTAAATCTTTGGTAATTTCAGAAGAAGTTAAATCAGAGCCGGTAATTTTATGGCCTTTATCAAGATAATATTTAGCTAAAGCGGAAACTCCTATTCCACCCATACCGATAAAATGTATTTTCATAAATTTTACACTAAAATTTACAGGGCCCCGTTAGCGGGAATCATATTTTTTTATTCTTTTTTGGACAGCCTTGCTTTCTAATTCTTTGATGGCGTCGTAAGCTATCCATTTAGCGCTTTTTGAATTCATTTTGATCTTCTGGATTTCTTTGGCTGTCTTAATAGCCCCTTTATTTAATCTAATATTCCTTTTTCCGATTTGGCGCAAGGCCCAGTTGACCGCTTTCCTGACGAAATTCCTTTCATCGGTGGAATATTTTTTAATCACAGGAAAAAATTTAATCAGATCATTGTCTTTAACATCTTTTCTTTTAAAAGCAAAGCAAGCCATAAGGGTAAAGCCTGTCCTTCTGACAAATTCCTCTTTTCTTTTGGGAAATTCAAAGCATTTCTTATAGGCCGGTTTGGCAAAAACAAAAAGATTCATGCAGGTTTGGTCGCAGACATCCCAGGAATTAAAATCGTTGGTCCAGTCCCCCATTTGTTTTTCCGTAACCAGCTTCGGGTCATCAATCATGCTGGCCAGCATCCTGGCTTCGTGGATTTTTGAGTTCCACAATCTCTGAGCCAGTTTATGCCTGCCCGCCGGAGCCTTGGCGAAGGCGGGGTCCTTCCCTATCTTTTTGGCCAAATCCCTTAATTTAGGAACGGGCACTCCTAAGGTATTTTTAGAATTAATTCCAAATCTGGCCATGCCAGCGACATTCTTAGGATTGGCTAAAGACCTTAATTTTTTAATAATTTGTTCGTAATTCATAAAAAATTGCCAGAGTTCCCACTTGTGGGATGCATAATTTCTTCGTATTTCATGCTCTTGACAGATTATATTATAAGTGGTATAAGAAGGCAGCTAAGACTTATCTAAGGAGGGCCTTAAAAATGAGTAACAAGGAATATATCTTTTTGGTAGTCACGCTTCTTGTGGCGTCCTGTATGCTGGTACACGGACTTGTCGGCTTTGAAAACATCGGACTTAAATCAGCCAAATTTGAAGTTCCGGATATCAACACTCCTCATGGTGATAAAATGGAATGCCTGTATGGGCAGATAAAAGACTACTTGGATAAAAATTCCATACCTGAATCATCAGTCTCCAAAGAGGAGACTCTAGAGGATGGGAATCGTCACGTGACAGGGATAAAAATTTATTACAGGGAATAATGTTTCCGGGCCAATCCCCCGGATTTTTTATTTCCGAAGGAATCAAGATTTTTATTTCCGAAGGAATCAAGGTTTTGACGAAGTCAGGTTCTTATTTCGAGCGAAGCGAGAATCAAGGTTCTTAATTACGAAGGAATCAAGGTTCTTATTTCCCCAGCTTATGCGATTCCAGAACGGAATACTCCGCCCCTCCCTTTCTTAAATTACTTTCCATAACTTCAATTGAAGTCACTCCAAATCCAAAATTTATTTCTTCGTTGATGCTTGGTCTCTCCTCTAGCTCTATTTTTCTAAATTCCCACTGTCTCAGTCTGCCTAAGGTAATATGGGGAGAAAATCCCCTCCCTTTTTCTCCTTTCATTTCCGGGGATAAACCAGCCAGGGAATTTTCCAAATCATTCTGCAATTTTTTCAGCTCTTCGCTTTTTTCACCTTCTGCCCAAACCATACGGGGGTTTTTGTCTTTAGGACCGTAAGTAATTTTATTAAACTCTATCGAAAAGGGCTTATTTCTTAAAGAAACCTCTTTGGTTATCTTGCAGATATTTAAAACTTCATCATCGGTTAAATAGCCCAGAAAGACTAAGGTGATATGTATGTTTTCTCTTTTGGTCCACCTACAGGGCAATTCCAGCCATTTATCTTTGTATTCTGAAAGTTCTCTCTTTATCTTTTCCGGCAGATTTATCGCTATAAAAACTCTGTGCTGCATATTATATTTTTATTGATATACTGAACCCTGTTCATTATAAATTTTAGCAGAATTATGATAAAATATGAAATATGAAGGAGGCGTACCTATATAAAAAATTGTCTAATAACAAAGTTCAGTGCAAGAATTGCGCCCATTATTGCAATATTCCAGAAGGAGAGTTAGGCATTTGCGGAGTAAGGTCAAACATTAAAGGCAAGCTTTATGCCTTAAACTACGGTAAAGCTGTTGCCTGCCAAGTTGATCCTATTGAGAAAAAGCCTTTTTTCCATTTTCTTCCTGACACCTATTCCTTGTCCGTAGCCGCCATTGGATGCAATTTTAGTTGCAAAAACTGCCAAAACTGGGATATATCCCAGAATTTTAAAGGCATAAACAGGGTTCCGGGAGAAGACATGTCTCCTAAAGAAATTGTCAAAAAAGCCCAAAAGAACAAACTCCCCAGCATCTCGTATACTTATACTGAGCCCACTGTCTTTTCCGAATATGCTCTAGAAACCATGGATTTGGCCAGGACAAAAAAGATAAAGAACGTCTGGGTCACTAACGGATTCTGGTCAGAAGAATTATTCAACGAGGTCTGGCCTTACTTGGACGCGGTCAATGTTGATATAAAGGGATTCTCAGAGGATTTTTACCAGAAAATCTGCGGAGCAAGGTTAAAGCCGATCCTGGAAAATTTGATAAGGTTAAAAGAAAAGAAAGTTTGGATTGAAATTACGACTCTGGTTATCCCGACGCTGAACGATTCAGAAGCTACTTTAAAAAGCATAGCCAAGTTCATAAAGGAAGCTTTAGGGCCTGAAACTCCCTGGCATGTCACTCAATTTTCAGGAGCCATATCCTGGAAACTGAAAGATATTCCTGATACTCCTTTCGAAACCTTAAAGAGGGCTTGGGAAATAGGAAAAGAAATGGGGTTGAAGTTCGTATACACGGGTAACGCCCCGGGTTTGCCTTCTGAAGATACCTTTTGTCCGAGATGCAAGACTCTTTGCATAGACAGGACAGGATACATAGTTAACAGACACGATAAAAACGGGAAATGCCAGAAATGCGGCGAAGATTTGCATTTAATTTTAAAATAATATGCAACATATTGATATTGTTTTTGCCGCAATCTCCCCTCACCCTCCGATAATCCTTCCGTCAGTGGGTTCTAAGCAGGACAGGGAAAAAGTCAAAAACACGATAGACGAGCTGGAAAAATTAGGAAAGAAATTAAGAGACGCTAAGCCTGATTCAGTCATAATTTCTTCCCCTCATCCTAAATGGGGATTTAATGTCCCCCTATTCTTTTTAGCCAAAGATTTTAAAGGAGAAATTAATGATTACCTGACCGATCTCAAGGAGCCTGAATTCTATTTTGAAAAAGGGAGGGAAATATACAGAGAGAAAATTAAAGACCAGAAATTAAAATTTGCCTTAATCGCTTCCGGAGATTTGTCTCATTGCTTAAAAGAAGAAGGCCCTTACGGTTTTCATCCTGAAGGCCCTAAGTTTGACGAGAATCTGATAAAAGCCTTAAAAGATAAAGATATTAAGAAGATTTTTAAGCTGGACGATTTTTATCCCGAAGCCGGAGAGTGTGGGTTACGGCCGATATGTTTTCTTCTGGGAGTTTTGGAAGAATCGGGATTAAACTGGCAACCGAAAATTTTGTCACATGAAGAGCCTTTTGGCGTAGGATATTTAGTCGCAGACTTTAAATTATGGACTTAAAGAAAATTGAAGAAATTTTAAAAGAAGAACCGGCTTACCGTTTGAAGCAGGTAAAAAAGGCTTTATTTGAAGATTTAGTTGAAAACTGGGAAGGAGCCACTACTCTGCCCAAAGCCTTAAGAGAAAAGTTATCCGAGAGTTGCCCTGTCAGCGAATTTAAGTCAGAAAAGGTTTTAGCTTCAAAAGATAATAAGACCATAAAAGCTCTTTTTATCCTAAAAGACGGATCAAAGATAGAGTCTGTCTTAATGAAGCACGAAGACGCAAGAAGAACGGTTTGTGTTTCTTCCCAGGCAGGATGCGCTATGGGTTGTGAGTTTTGCGCTACCGGCCAGCAGGGTTTTAAAAGAAATTTGACTGTCGGAGAAATAACAGGCCAGGTTTTGTATTTTGCCAGACTACTGAAAAAAGAAAGAGTATCCAATATCGTTTTTATGGGCATGGGAGAACCTTTTTTGAACTATGATAATGTTCTAGAAGCGATAAGAGTTTTAAACGACAAGGACGGATTAAATATCGGAGCCAGGCATATTTCCATATCAACAGCCGGTATAGTAGAGGGCATTAAAAGACTGGCCGATGAAAAGCTCCAAATAAACTTAGCTGTTTCTCTGCACGCTCCGGAAGATCACTTAAGGGAAAAGCTGATGCCGATAAATAAGAAAGATCCTGTTGAAAAAATAATTGAGGCGGTTAAAGAATATATCAAAAAAACAAAAAGAAGGGTAATGTTTGAATATCTGATGATAGACGGGATAAACGACTCCCCTATTCAAGCCAAAGAGTTGGCAAAAGTTTTAAAAGGAATGCTATGTTTTGTAAATTTGATTTCTTTTAATCCGGCCGGCCATTCTAAATTTAAGTCTTCACCCGTATCAAAAACAAAAAGGTTTAAGGACGTTTTGGAGAAAAACGGCATCTCCGTTACCCAGCGTTATCGTTTCGGGAAAGAAATTAAGGCCGCCTGCGGTCAATTAGCAGCTTGTCCGTCCGAAGCCCTGCCTTGCCGGCAGGCAGGCTTAGCGAAGGAGGAGAGAAAATAATTAATTACATGAAATTTATTTTAAAATCGTCGGAAGTCAAAGATAATATTTCTAATGTGATGAGGAAGATTTCCTATATTTTCCAAGGAAGAAATGACAACGGGGAATATAATCTTGCCCGTCCTTTGGGCAGAGCTGGCTATCCTAGATTTCATCTTTATTTGACAATAGAGGGAGATGAATTCATATTTAATCTTCACTTGGACCAGAAAAAACCCAGCTATTCCGGCACTTCCGCCCATAGCGGAGAATATGAAAGCGAGGCTGTGAAAAATGAGGCAGAAAGGATTAAAAAATTTTTAATAAATTGATATGGGGAAACAATGGGATAAGATATTCAAATATGAGGGGAAGATTTTTAACAAAGTCCAGGAGAATATACCCGAGATCGTAAAACTATTCAAAAAGAAAGGAGTTAAAAAAGTTCTTGATTTAGGTTCCGGATCGGGAAGACATGTAGTCTATCTGGCCGAAAAAAGATTCAAAGTGTATGGATTTGATAACTCCCCAGCTGGGATTAAAATTGCAAGGGAATGGCTGAAGAAGGAAGGATACAAGGCGGACTTGAAAATCGGCTCTATTTATAAAAAATTGCCCTATAAAGATAACTTTTTCGACGCATTAATCAGCACCCAAACCTTACATCATAACAGGATAAATATTATAAGAAAATTAATAAAAGAGATAGAAAGAGTTCTTAAGCCGAAAGGCCTGATCTTTATTACAGTAAGCAGGAAGGGTCCTAAAAAATCAATTCCAAAAGAAAAAATGTGGAAGATAAGATTTATAGCCCCAAGGACTTTCGTTCCTTTAAGTCATGATGAAAAGGGATTAATACATTACTGGTTTAATAAAAAATTATTGGCGGCAGAATTTAGAAATTTTAAAATTTATAGCATAGGGATAGAATCTAGTAAAAAGCATTATTGCCTTTTAGGCGAATTGAAATCAAAATGAAGATAATCAAAAAGGATGCAAAAAGTATTTTTACAAAGACGAGATTGCCCGGAGCTGACTTTGTAATAAATCAATATGTTGGCTGCGAACATAATTGTAAATACTGTTATGCTAAGTTTATATCTCGTTGGAAAGATTACGGGGAATGGGGAACTTGGGTTGAAGTTAAGCAAAACGCTCCCGAATTAGTAAAGGGAAACTACGTAAAAGGAGAGATTTTTATGAGTTCTATTTCAGACGCTTATCAGCCGATTGAAAAGAAATTTAAATTAACAAGAAGAATTTTAAAAAATCTAGATAAAAGAACGAAACTTTCCATTCTTACAAAATCAGACTTAGTTCTTAGAGATATGGATTTATTCAAAAAATTTAAAGGAATTAGTGTCGGATTGACAATCAGCGGGTTTGAAGGGCAGGTCAAAAGGATGCTCGAGCCGGGCTCCTCTACACATAAACAAAGACTAGAAGCCTTAAAAACTTTGAATAAAAATGGAATCAATAATTACGCTTTCGTGAGTCCTATAATCCCAGGCTTAACAGATGTAAAAAAGATTATTAGAGAAGTTAAAGGATTTACGGATTATTTCTGGTTTGAAGTTTTAAACTTAAGAGGGGCTGGAGAGAAATTTAATAATCTTTTAAAAAAAGATTTCCCGAATAGTTATGGAATAATGACAGATAGGAAAAAGTTCATCGTGTTTATTGAGGAGTTAAAAAGAATCATTAAAGCGGAAAAAATAAAAACAGTCGGTATAGAGATTCATTTTCCGGCGTGGAAAACAATAAAAATATGAAAAATAAAGAATATAGTAAAGGAGTTTTTCTGAATATTTTTTCGAAGAATAAGACTGATTGGAAAAAACAGATTAATTTTATTAATTCCTTGCCGGATGTAAACCATATTGAGATTCTTTTGGAAGATGATTTAAGTTCCTCAGAAATAAGATTTCTAAAATCTTTAGTTAAAAAATATAACGTAATAATTCACGGTCCTTTTGCTCATTTAAGTTTAATTTCTCCTCATTACGAAGTCAGAGATTTAGCAGTCAAAATTTATCTCCGAACTTTGAAAACGGCTGAGTTTCTAGGAGCAAAGGTGGTTACTTTTCATGTGGGGGCTAAACTTAAATTTACCCCTGGAAAAGGTTTAATTAAAATCCTTATCCAAAATTTAAGAAGAATTAAGGATAGCTATAAAGGGAAAGTTGTTTTTACCATTGAAAATCTTCCGCCGGAAGAAAGGGGTATTTTAAAACACTTTCCATGTTCACTCAAAGACTTGGTATATATTAAAAGACTAATCCCATGGATTAATTTTACTTTAGACATAGGGCATGCTTTTCAGAGTGGTGAAAATTTAGAAGAGATTTTAAAATTTATTAAAAAATATAAAAATTCAATTAAGGATATCCACCTTCATGACGGAACGTTAAATAAAGAGGCTCATCTGGCCATAGGCAAAGGAGACTTGGATATTGATGCTTTTTTCAGGTCTTTAAATAAAATTGGATACAACAATTATATAACCCTAGAAACAATAAGCAAGGAAGATACTAAAAATTCTTGGAGTAAAATTTATAAATTATGAAAAACAAGATAATTTGTAAGGCAGGTTTAAGAAAAAATATAATTAATGATGATGTCTTCAAAAGAGAGCTTGTTCTTTGTAATATGTTATATGAGAAAAATAAAGGTAAGTGCTGTTGGGGAAAGTGTAAAGATTGCGGTGTGATCCCTCTCTTATATAAATTACACAGAGGCATACTATTAGATGACGATACTAAGATAAAAAAGATTAAGAGTAAAGTTTTTAAAATATGAATAAGATTAGGATATCGGATATAACCGTCGTTAAGATAAAAAATGGAAAATTTAAAAAGGAAATCCCGGAATTTTATAAATTGAAAAAAGTTATAGAAAATAACGGCTGGCATAATAAAGAAACGGTTTTTGGTCATACTATAGTCGTTCTAAAAGAACTGGATAGATATATCAAAAAAATATCTCCCAAAATAAAGAGATATTTAAACCAAAAACTTGATGGCTACGCAAGGAAGGATTTATTGTTTTTATCAACTATTTTTCACGATATAGCTAAGAAGGAGACTTTGATAACGGTTAAGGGAGGAACTTCTTGCCCCAGCCACGAAGAAGCCAGCTCTAAAAAAGTCGTAAATATCTTAAACAGATTCGATTTAACCGCTAAAGAAAAAAAGATAGTAGCCGAAATCATAAAAAATCACGGTGCTATCCATTTTATTCTATTTCCCGGTAATAAAAGTTTTAATTCAGAATATAAAAGGTTCAAATTGAAAAATTATAAAATATATTTGGAATTGATGATTCTGGCAGCGGCTGACACTGATAGGAGTTATCTTAAAAAGACCAATCTGGCTGAATTTAATTTCAGAATGAATTTCTATAAAAAGGTTTTTAATCAATATTTATAATATGAATCCCTATGTTCTGCTTGCCAAACAAGCGGTTGAAACATATACAAAAGAAGGGAAGATTATAGAACCGTCAAAAGACCTGCCAGAAGATCTCTTGAAAAGAACGGCCGGAGTTTTTGTGACCATTAATAAGAGCAATGAATTAAGGGGTTGCATAGGAACCTATTTACCCACTAAGATAAATATTGCAGAGGAGATTATCCATAACGCTATTTCAGCTTCGACAGAAGATTACAGGTTTGAACAGATCAAGGAAGAAGATCTCCCCTATCTTTCCTATGACGTTTATATATTGAACTATCCCGAACCCGTTAAAGATAAAAAGGAATTAGATCCCAAGAAATACGTCGTAATAGTAAAAACAGGACCTTTTACCTTCCCTGACGAAGAAGAATCATCCTTTGAGGGAGATATCCCTTACAAGACAGGCCTTTTACTTCCTGATTTGGAAGGAGTGAATACCCCCGAAGAACAGATATATATTGCCTGCCAAAAAGGAGGGATAGACTACAAAATAGAGAAATTGTTTATATACAAGTTCTCAGTAGAAAAATATGAAGAAAAAGAAAAATAAACCCTCCTTCGCTAAAGCTACGGAGGGCAAGGCAAAAAAGCAAAAGGAAACCGATATTCAACGTATAGTAAACCATTATTTTTATACCAAAGGGTTCAATTTGGAGCAGATTAAAAAGGACGCAAAAAAGAAAAAGATAATTTATTCCAGGTTTACCAGACCGGCAAAACAGCTTTTGACTCTTTCGGGCTCAGTAAGAAAAGCCAAAGCTGCAATAACCAAGGTGGCTGAATGGGCTAATTCCCGGGGCTTGGATTATGCCATTGAGACAGTATTCAAAAAATGGCTTGAATTGGACAGATTAAAACCAAAAGAAATCGTTAAAAAGCCGTATTATCAGAACGACCCCATGATTTGGTCAGAATCAAAGAAGAAATGGTATGTTGTCACCCCGGAAGCCGAATGGCTGGAATATGCCGGCCGGGAAGAAGAAATTGACTGGAGAATAGCAAGGTAATATGAAAACAGTTTTTATCGGCACTCCGGAATTCGGAGCAATAATATTAGAAGGATTAGTAAACAGTATTTATAAGCCGGTTTTGGTTGTAACTTCCCCGGACAAGCCTGTCGGCAGAAAACAGCTTGTCACTCCCCCGCCGGTCAAAGTTTTAGCCGGGAAAAATAATATTAAAGTTGAGCAGCCCCAAAAAATATCGGATATAAAAACAGAACTTCTGGATTTAAAGCCCGATATGATTGTGGTTTCAGCTTACGGTCAGATTATTCCGAAAGAAATATTGGATATTCCTAAATACGGCTGTTTGAACATTCATCCCTCTCTTTTGCCGAAATACCGGGGAGCATCCCCTATTCAGGCAGCTGTCTTAAATGGAGACAGAAGAACGGGAGTCACGATTATGCTTATGGACGAAAAAATGGATCACGGGAAAATTATAAGCCAGCGCTCAATAACAATGGATGAAAAAGAGGGAGCGGTTAGTCTCCACAATAAATTAGCCAGTCTCGGATCAAACCTGCTTTTGGAAACCATTTCTAATCTGGAACGGGGGTTGGTTAAAATCACTTCTCAGAATGACGAACAAGCCACGTTCACTAAAACTTTAACCAAGATTGAAGGGACCATAAACTGGAAAAAGCCGGCTGACATGATAGAAAGAGAAATCAGAGCTTTTGAATATTGGCCGACCAGCTTTACTTTTTGGAAAAAGTTAAATGCTCTTTTAAGAATCAAAATAACCAAGGCCAGAGTTTTGAAATCAATGAAAGGAATTGATTTCCCGATAGGCCAGACCTTTGTCGTGCCAAAAGAAGGATTAGGGGTCCAGTGCGGAGAAGATTTCTTGATTATAGAGAGGTTGCAGCTTGAAGGAAAAGAAGAAATGAGTTCAGAAGAATTTTTAAGGGGTCATCCTGACTTTATCGGGGCCATCTTGAAATAGTTTTAAATTTGTAATATAATCTCAGCAGTTTATTGGTTTTGAAACCGATAGATTTTTAAAAACATGATTAGTCATATAGAACTAAAAAAAGGATTAATAATTGTCGTAGACGGGTCCCCTTATCAGATTATTGAAGCCGCTCCCCAGAGGTGCGCTCAGAGAAGGTTGATGATTCAGACAAAGATGAAAAATCTTATCAATGGCAATGTTTTGGAAAAAACAGTCCATCAGGGAGAGACCTTTGAAGAAGCGGATATTGTAAAAATCAAAGCAAAGTTCCTCTACTCTCACAGAGATAAGCTTATCTTTTGTGAAGAAAAAAACCCTTCCAAAAGGTTTGAATTAGGGAAGGAGCAGATCGGAGATGCCGGAGCTTATTTGAAGCCAAACACCCTTTTGGAGGCTTTAATATTTCAAGACAAGGTTATCAATATATTAATGCCGATAAAGGCTCAATTGAAGGTGAAAGAAGCTCCTCCTGGAATCAGGGGCGACCGGGCTCAGGGAGGGACAAAAGCAGTTATTCTAGAAACAGGAGCCCAGGTAAATGTCCCCTTATTCGTTGAGACAGATGATATAGTGGAGATTAATACTGAAACCGGGGAATACGTAAGAAGAGTGGAATAAACATTTTTTAAAAAGACGACCGCGAGAGGTCGTCTTTCTGTTTTACCTGTAATTTTATTCTATTCGGCTAACACATAGGCGAACATGAGAGGAACCACAATAGTTGCATCACTTTCAATAACAAAGCTAGGAGTTTCCTTGTCTATCTTGCCCCAGGTTATTTTTTCGTTAGGTACCGCCCCGCTGTAAGAACCGTAAGAAGTGGTACTGTCAGATATCTGACAGAAATATCCCCACTTTCTAACATTCTTTTCGAATAAATCTTGTTCTAATAATGGTACCACGCATATTGGGAAGTCGCCGGCAATGCCTCCTCCTATCTGAAAAAACCCTATTGAGCTGTCTTTAGAATTCTCTTTATACCAATCAATAAGCATAAGCATTGATTCTATGCCTGTTTTTACGATGCCGAGATTTTTAATATTACCCACCTTATAATCAGCAGCGAATTCGTTGCCTAGTGTCGAATCTTCCCAGCCGCCGACAAATATAGGTATATTTTTCTCGCAAGCGGCTATCACCCAAGAGTCTTTCGGGTCTATCTGATAATACTCTTTAAAATCTCCTCCTTTGATTATCTGATACATATATTCGTGAGGAAAATATCTCTTTCTTTCTTCCTCTGCTTTTTTCCAGTATTTTTTAAGGATGTTTTCGATTCTCCTCATCGCTTCTTCTTCGGGAATACAGGTATCAGTAACCCTGTTTAAGTGTCTATTTAAAAGATTTTCTTCGTCATTTTTATCGAAATATCTGTAACCAGGCACTCTCTCATAAAAGTCATGGGCGACTAAATTAAAAATATCTTCTTCAAGATTGGCTCCGGTAGTTGATATGGCGTGAATCTTATCCTGGCGTATCATCTCGGCCAGAGTTATCCCTATTTCTGCCGTGCTCATGGCTCCTGCCATGGCTAAGAACATTTTTCCTCCGCCCTGGATATGTTTAATATAGGTTCTCGAAGCGTCTTTTAAGACGGCTGAATTAAAATGCTGGAAATTCTTTTCAATGAATTCTTCGATAGCTTTGAACTGTTGTTTCGCTTCCATAATTTTTTGGTTTCAAATTTTATTATACTCTACTTTCATTTTATCTCAATAAAAAATAGCCGCAAGGGTATTACTTAAACAATCTTAGGGAGTTGAAAATCGGGATGAAGTCGGTAATGAAATTATAGGCTGCCGCTCCAGATGGGCTGAGGACATGCATAAAAACCAGGGAAAAGCCGAGAATATTCAAAACCCCCCATATCAGCAAGTTTTGGCGGATAATGCCCATGGTTGATTTGCCGATTCTCATTAATTCGGGTATCTGGGATAAATCGTCTTTCATCAGGGCGACATCAGCAGCTTCTACAGACGTATCAGAGCCTATTGCTCCCATAACAATACCTACGTCAGATAGAGCCAAGGTCGGGGCGTCGTTCACTCCGTCCCCCACCATCGCAACTTTGTATTTTTTATTAAGATTCTTTTTGAGATATTCAAGTTTGTCTGCCGGCAGGAGATTGGCGTGAAATTCGTCGATTCCGACGGCTTTTGATACTTTTTCGGCATTTTTTTCATTATCGCCGGTAAGCATAACGGTTTTCTCTACCCCCAACTTCTTAAGTTTTTTCAAAGTTTTTTCAGCCTTAGGCCTTATTTCATCCTCTAAAGACATAAGGCCGACCAATTCGTCGTTGTATCCCACCAAAGAAACGTTTAATCCCTCTTCCATTTCTTTGTTTATTTCAATAATCTGGCCGGGAGTTATTTTTATATTTAATTCTTGGAAAAAAGGCAATTTCCCTATTATAATTTTTTTGTCTTTATACGTGGCGACTATTCCCCTGCCTTCGTGCTCTTCAAAGTCTGTCGGTTCATTTGAGGTGATATTTTTTTTGCCGGCATAGTTAACAACGGCTTGCGAAACAGGATGATTTGAGAAGGAACAGGCGGCGGCGGCCAGCTCCAAAACCTCCTTCTCCGTTTTATGATTTAAAGGAGATATCTGTTTAATTTTTAATTTACCCCGGGTTAAAGTGCCTGTTTTATCAAAAATGATGACTTTTAATTTTGAGAGGGCTTCAAGATAATCCCCTCCTTTAATAATGGTGCCGTGCTTGGCGCTGTGGGTTATGGCCGACATCAGGGCTAAGGGGGTGGCCACCGCAATATCATCGGCACAGCTTACCAAAAGAAGCCCTAAGATTAAATTTACGTCTTTTGAAAGCAGATAAACGACAACAGAAGCTGTAATGGTTAAAATGATATACCAGTTGGCGAACTTGTTTATTAAAGTATAAATAGGGGCTTTATTCGCTTGGGATTGCTCAACCAAGGCAATAATTTTTTCAAAAGTCGTTTCTTTGCCTACTTTTTCGGTTTTAATGACAAGATGGCCGGAAACCACCGTGGTAAAGCTTAAGACATTATCCCCTTTTCTTTTAAAAATCGGTATAGATTCTCCGGTCAAAGAAGATTGGTCGATTGTCGCCTCGCCCTCTTCAACAATGCCGTCAACCGCAATAGTCTCGCCCAGCTCAATAATAACCCTATCCCCTTCTTTAATTCTTTCTACGGGAATTTCTGTCACTTTGCCGTCTTCCACAATTTTTATCACTTTCGGCTTCAATTTAAGCAGGCTTTTTATGGCGGAGTGAGATCTGATTTTAACGTAATCAATAAAGGTTTTCGCCGAGGCGATCATCAGATTTATGAAAATAGCTGAAACCCACTCTCTCTCATATAAGGAGACGGCTAAAGCGATACTTGCCAATAAATCGATGGAAACCTTTTTGTTTTTTAACGAGCGTATGGCGCTTAAAAAAACCGTTAAAGTTGCGGCTAAAGATATAATAATTAAAATCAGTTCATTATTTTTTGGGAAGATTTTAAACCAATTCAAAATTAGGGTTAAAATCAAAACAATACAGAGCAATAGATTAAAATCCAGAAAGAATTTAGTTTTTTTATCTTTATTATTATTCATTGTCGTTTTGTCTATATTAACAAAAGGCCGTCTTCTCAGGAAGACGGCAGGGCTTAACCAGAAGGCGTGTTCGCCTTTTAGTTTTTGACCGATGCGGACAAGAACATATCCATAAATTTTTTGATAGCCTCTTCATTGGTGTCATACAAGATAGTAGCGACCACCGCAGGATTTCCTCTCAACAGGCGCGAAATTTTTTTCTGCTCGAATTTTTTTCTTTCACAGAAAAGCATAACAGGTACGTCGCTCTCATTTGCCATTTCCACCTCAATGCCTCCACCCCAAGAAGGAGCAACCGTTACCACAATAAGCAGAGATGTCTTCTTGCACACCTGTTTTCGCTCGGCCCTATAAACCTGGATGGGGGTATAATAGGAGTGCTTTTTGGGGTCAAAATGCTCATGAGGGACAAATGCTCTTGCTCCGAACGTTGATAGGCAAGCATCAGCGAGCAATTCATATAATATTTTCGCCAAAGCCTGTTCTTCTGCAAGCAGCTCTGTTAAAGGGGCACAGACATAGGGCACTTTACCCATTGCGGTCATCTTGCGGATACGGGCTATTAACTTAAATAGTTTTTCCGGTGGGATATATTCTTCGGGAGATAATTTTATTAAAGGGCCACAGACAGTTGTCTTATTATTCGTGCTCAATTTCTCACCTCCTTATTAGACTAATTTCGTTTTATCCTATTGTATAAGAAATATCAAGTTACCGCGTTAAGTACTGTGTTGAAGATCGACCTCAACATTTCAGTTTAGAGCTATATCGGGCCAGTGCCTATATAAAAACTTTCCAATTTATTTATCTTGTCAGTTAGTCCTTTTTTAAATTCAAAAACATAGACAGAGCTGCTTCCTTTCTTAATCTTTTTAGTTTTTGTATCTTTGTATTTCACGACAGTTTTTAACCTTTTGAATCCAGACCTCTTAAGCATTTTTTCCACTATCGGATTATGAGTTCCCCCATAAAGCAGATCTGCTTTTCTTTTCTTCGCCTCTTTCTTATTCAATAATATCAGTTTCGTACCTATCCCCTGTTTTTGGTAAGGCTTATCGACAACCATACCAAAACCAAATAATTTTATTTTTCTATCTTCAATCTTTACATCACGCCATAGAAATTTTCCCCCGCCGATAAGTTTATCTCCGCTCTTTATTAAAAATTCCATCTGAGGTTTTATAGTCGAATAGTATCCGTGCTTATCATAGAAAGTCTTAAATGGTGGGTACATTCTAACAAATAAATCGTGCATTTGTCGCTTCTCGTCTTTTAATAATTCTTCATCTTTTTTTAAAAAGAATGAGAATTTTTTAAAATGATATATTCTCTTTCTCGTTATCCTACTTTATTAAAAAATCGTCCCTTTGGCAATTTAATCATAAATAAAAAAGAGCTTGGCAACGCCAAGCTCCATGACAACTAATCCTGATAAAGAACTTCAATGAAATCCGATTTCTCAAATTTATCTCTTTGAGTTTCTAAGTCCACTTTTAGGAATGTCGGGTGATCGCATTTCCGACCGTAAAAACTCGCTTTACTATTAGCCGAACCGTTCGAGAAGATTGTAGCAAGACGACCTCCGAACAAAAGTTCTTCTCCGTTTTTAGGCCACTGATGGGACCTTAACATTAAGTCAGCTGGAACCGCTTTCATGAATCTGTCGAAAGCGGCTTCTCCGAACCTTCTTTCGGTTGGTCCTCTCACGCTGTAAGTCCTTTCAGAAATCGAGGGATCAGGGTCATTACAGACCATTTCCCTGGCGTATGATTCTCCTTCGTAGGTATTTAGGATTTTCAGCGATTTTATGTCCTTGTTGGGAATTCCGCCGTGGACAGCGATAATCCCGTTTGCCGTGACAGCGACAACGGGCAGCCTGCCCATAACGTCGCAATAGAAGTTGAACAAAAACTGTCCTCTCTCGCGGTCGTATTTCTGTAAAAAGGCGTCATAGGTTCCAAAGACCATTGCTTTCTCCCTTTCCTCGTGATTCCCTCTGAGGAGTATCACATTCCTGGGATAACGTAACTTCAGCGTAATAATTTCATTGATAGTCTCAATGATTTTATAGCCCCTGTCTCCGTAGTCCCCCAGAAAAGTCAGGAATAATTTGGCGTCCCTTTCCATTCTGGTCAGGAAATCTATCTGGTTAACTATCGATACGACCGCCTCCAGGTCTCCATGGACATCGCCCACGAATACTCCGGTGCCTTTATTCGGCAAGTAGACAATGTTGCCTTTGATAAACAGCTTACTCAATCTTCTCTTTTTGGTCTCTCTTGCCGTAGAAAGCTTAGCGAGAGATATCAGTTTGGAGCGGAAATCTTCGTATGAGGGAATACCCGATTCTAAAAACAGTCCTTCCATTTATAGTTACCTCCTTAAAATATTAAGAACAGGATTATTTTTCGGATAACTGAATATAAAATAAAAAGACAAAGGTGTCAATAACTATCTGGAGAGTTTTAACTCCTCCCCTTTCTCCATTTGACACTCTTTAATAAGAGACAATATAGGTCGTCATTAATATCTATATGGAAATTATCAAGCTCTTTTTTTGAAGGATTTTTTTCTTGGAATCTTGCAAAAGGAATATCTTCAATCACGGCCAAAGGAGTTTGCTCTGCTCCCTCCCCCATTATTAAAACTGCTGAAGTTGCTAAGGCGTCAACGATATTTGCCTTTTGCATTTCAAATTTTCTCCCAAATATGTCGCGTTTCCCAATATAGTTATATAGCGGAGCAAAGCCGCTATAGGAAATAGCCACTCCAGTCGTCCCCCATCTTAAGGGTGTGGTTCTGCTGTCGGTAATAACCACGCCTAATTTTTTAATTGAGAACTTTTTTCGCAAGTATTCTCGTACATTATTGGCCGTTTCCTGAGGATCTTTAGGTAAAAGAATATGGTATCCTGCGCCGTTTGATTCATCAATCCCGGCAGACGCCGCTAAAACGTTTCCTTTTATAGTCAGCATTACGTTATACTTATTCCCTTGTGGAGGCAAGAAATATTCCGCTTCTTTCTCTACTAATTTTTCTTTCTCTGCTTTTCCTACTTTTGCCACCCTTCCCTCGCATATTGAAACGATCTTTGAGGTGATAACAATAATTGAACCTTCTTTAAGGGATGGCAGATATTTGTCTAAAACTTCAAACAAGGTTTGATCCCCAGGTTTTATCTTATTTGTTTCTATGGAGAAAACTTTCATTGCTCCACTTTACCAAAAAACCGCCTAAATGGCGATTTCTCGGTAGCCAGGCACTCTCTTGAGGTCGATCCTTAACGCCCTCTTATTTAGCTATTTCCCAGGTCTCCTCTTTTGAAGCCAAGTTATGAAAAAGAGAATACCGACAATTATAGCTGGTCCGGATATAAAAGCATACCAACTCCAGGGACGGTTAAACCCAGCTGCAAAAATGTAAAAAATGGCGAAACCGGAAAAAACAATCGCTCCCACTAAATCGTACTTCCAGGAGATTATGACGATTCCTAGTAAAACGAGCGAAGGTAAAAGATGCATAAAAAGCGCCAGGATAAGATCCCAGCCGGTATATTCTGTAAAAACGTCTAAGCTGAATAAAGATAAAAATAAGACAAAAGCTATACTTAAAACCCTCGGTAGCCAATAAATGACCCTTCTTTTATTTATAGATATGTTCATGTTTTCATCCTACCAGAAAAACTCCCAAATCAATAGACGGAAACTTCCCCCTTTTATAGATATAAAAAAACGGGGACCGCTCGCGCAAATCCCCGTTGGGCCACGATAACCTCTTTCTGATAGTTATGAGCAGCCTGGTTTGTTGGAGATATTAATCTATGTTGACAAATTTTTCGGTCAATGAATCAGGAAGCTCGGATGGGTCAACCCTCAGTAAAGCGTTTTTTTGATTCCATTGGCCGGTGTCATAGGGAATAACTCCCATATCCGTAAGATACTCTCGATCAATGATATGGGGCGTTCCATCCTCATACAATTTCGGCAGGTAGTTGTCGTCGCATGCCACCGCATCAACTACCAAATCGCAGTGCCCAGGTCCCTGGCCGTCACCGGAACAATACAGATAGGGCTCTTTCATCACTTTTATTAATTTCTGATACGTACCGCAGGGCCTGTTAGAAACCTTGATAAAATAGCCTTTATTGATTTCGGCAGGGCTCATCACCCGCATAGGGCCGCCAAAAGACGGCCTTGAGCTTCCGGTATCAAACGATTTACAGTCGCACACTACGACAGATGGTTCATGGCATCCAGCGACACATGGCGAGCCAAATGATTCTCCTGTATAATAGCTGCCTTCGCTGGCATAATATCTACTGTTCTCGCCGCCAAAAGACATACTTTGTTTGGGAGAGACATGATACCCGACAATACCGGCAATCAGGATCAGCGTGAGAATGCTTGCTGCGATAGCCGCCTTTGCAATAACAGCCCTTTTATAAGAATTCATTCGCTTAATCTCCTTTTTATTTTTTAGTGCCTGCCATCCTGGTCAGGCGGCCAAATAAATTGGCTCTTTTGTTCTGGCGATATTATACATCTTCAAAATAAAAAAGTCAAGCCATATTCGGGCTTGAAAATATTAGCTGCGAGTCGTTGATGATTTCCGAACTTTTGATTGGATAGAAATGATTAAGTTTCCTGAGTTAACCTTGCAACAATCGAGGGAATTGTTGCGGACTGTTTGATATTTTTATAGGTAATTTAAAATTATCCCTTACAAATTATAATTGAGAAAACACCATCACTTATATCTATAACCGGAACGTTATCATAGGCACTTTCGATTTGTATTTTATATGCCTCCCCTTCTCCAAACACTCCTTTTCCTTGTTTAGTTTCTCCTACTTTCCATACGTAAGTTCCCTTGC